>Ga0181464_1001520_pt1 | contig 11637 bp, 19 predicted proteins | sample InSIn2gowninarea_FD_119074 | JGI IMG/M metagenome (GOLD analysis project Ga0181464, IMG submission 119074) | Clean room microbial communities from NASA Spacecraft Assembly Facility at Jet Propulsion Laboratory, Pasadena, California, USA -... ...
AGTACCATGTTTCAGGTGAAGGTACGGTTGTGTTTCAAAGGGAGCATGGAGCTCCTCTCACCCTAACTGATGTAAAGTATGTACCAGGAAATTGTTGTTGAACCAAGGTTGATGATTCCTCCATAAGTGCTCTTCCAGTATGTTGGACTCCCTGCCCAATCTGCATGTGTGAAGCCCTGAAGCTTCACTCCCTCTGTCCATTTGTACCACAAACCATACTGAGATGTGCCTCTGAGGTATCTCAACACATGCTTCACTGCCTTCCAAAACAACTTGGTAGGCTGAACCATAGCTTGACTCAGTTGGTTCACTGCAAAGCATAAGTCTGGTCGTGTGTTCACTAGATACATAAGTGAACCCACAAGTTGCCGATAAATAGTAGTAGCTACTACCTCACCTAAAGTAGCATCCTCCTTCCTCCAATTCCCAGCTAAAGGAGTCTGCATGGGCTTGCACTTCTCCATGTTAAAGCACTTGAGTATCTCATTGGCATACTTGCCTTGAGACACAAATACTTCCCCATCTTTCTGCCACGCCTCCATGCCTAGAAAATAGTGCATAAGACCCATGTCTTTCATCTCGAACTCTCTTGCAAGGTCCTCCTTGCAAGACTTGATCAACTGATCGTCACCTGTCAAAATCAAATCATCCACATAAAGAACAATGATCAATGGCTTACCTTCTACCATGATGTGGTAAAGGTTCGCATCTGCTTCACTCTTAGTGGATCCCAACCCTATGAAATAGTTTTCGATCCTAGTGTACCAAGCACGAGGTGCTTGTTTCAACCCATACAAAGCCCTCTTGAGTCAACAAACATGCGACTCACGATCGAAGGCCTTGAAACCTTCTGGCTGCTTAATGTACACCTCTTCCTCAATCTTCCCATTGAGGAACGCAGTCTTCACATCCATCTGATGGATCTTCCAACCCATCTGAGCTGATAGTGCCAGCATCGATCTGATAAATGAGTACCTTGCTACAAGAACAAAGGTCTCATCATAGTCGATCCCCTCGGCCTGTGAGAAACCACGGGAAACAAATCTTGCCTTATGTTTCTCAACACTGCCATCGGCTACCTGCTTTACCTTGTAAAGCCATCTAGAACTAACCACTGACTTGTCTTGAGGTCTTGGGACAACATCCCACACACTGTTCTGAATGATAGAGTCATACTCCTCTACCATTGCATCAACCCAGACTGGTTGTTTCACTGCCTCCTCGAATGAAGAAGGTTCGGACTCTACACACTCCCCAACTAGGGCCATGTAACCAGTGTACCGCTCGAGTGACCTCCTCTGTCTGCACTGAGAAGATGGTCGTCCCACATTCTCCTATGCATCTAGCATCAACCTGTCAGCTTCCCTTGAGCGTTTCCGCCCATCTCTAGAAGACTCAGCATGAGTGGATGTCTCCACTCCCGGATCCTCTACACGCGAATGCTCCACATCAATCTGAGGCTCCTCCTCCTTAGGAACTGAAAGTTCCTCCTCTGCATGCAACTTGAGCTCCCTCTCAAGTGATACTTGCATGGCTTTCTGCTCGTTGAACTTCAGATCTCTACATATCACTATCCTCTGACTGGTAGGCAGGTACACCCGATATTTGTGGGGTGTATCAATGTACCCCACAAGTATCCCCAACTCAGTTGTTGGATCTAGCTTCCTCCGGGCATCTTTGGTCACATGGCAATAAACCGATGATCCAAAGATCCTGAAGTGACTCACATCTGGTCGCTTCCCCAAAAAGGCCTCCATAGGTGTCTTCATTCCCAGTATACGGTGCGGGCTTCTGTTCTGCAAGTATATTGTTGTATTGCATGCCTCATCCCACAAATGAAGTGGTAGGCTTTGGTCATGCAACATCACTCGAGTTGCTCCAACAATTGATCTGTTCTTCCTTTCGGCCACCCCATTTTGCTGTGGGTTATGGGGTGCCATCAACTCCCGTTTAATTCCTTATGTAGCATAGAAGTCCTTAAACTGTTGGGAGACATACTCTCCACCATTCTTGCTATGCAAGGCTTTTATTTTCTTTCCAGATTCTTTCTCTGCCAAGGCTTTAAACTCACAAAACCTCAAGAAGGTCTGATCCTTCTTTTGCATAAAGTAGATTTAGCATCTACGAGAAAAATCATCAATAAAAATAACATAGTACCTTTATTTAGCGATGGAGGCTGCAGAGAATGGTCCACAAACAACTGAGTGAACTACTCTAGGATTGCTTCAACTCTATTGTCTTGATCCTGAAAGGAAGATTTCACATACTTACCCAAGGTACAACCTTTGCATGTATCTGTCTACTCTAGTTTTCCCTTGGGAAGTCCGGTAGAAATCTGTTGCATGATCTTCAAGGCCCCATGGTGCACATGGCCCAATCTTCTATGCCATAGCTCACCAACATCTTGGCTCTTCACCATCTGAGCTTTGGAACTCAATGCAGCACAGTCGTCTACCTCCAACTTGTAGAGATTCTTTACTCGAATCCCAATCCTCTTGGTCTATCTAGTATCGATATGCCTCAAGAATACCTTTCCTTTACTAAAGACTACATCATAGCCTTTATCTTCTAGCATAGCGACAGATACAAGATTCTTCTTTAGACCTGGTACATACTTTACATCAGTTAGGGTGAGAGGAGCTCCATGCTCCCTTTGAAACACAACCGTACCTTCACCTGAAACATGGTACTTTCCATCATCGCCCATCTCGATCCGCATCTGGAGATCCTTCTCCTCGAGGGTACTGAAAAGATTCTTGTCGTTGGACATGTGGAAAGAGGCTCCACTATCTAGGTACCAAACACATCCCACCATGGATGAAACCATGCATGCGATAAGAGAGAAATCCAACTCAAACTATGAGGCCAATGCCTCACCATTAGATCCCTTCGAGGATCCCTTCTTGGATTTCTTCTGTGGACAATTCGTAGCATAATGGCCCACTTCATGACAATGAAAGCATCGCACTTTTGATTTGTCAAACTTCTTCCCACCATGGGAAGAACTGGATTTGGAATGGGACGCCTTCCCTTTCCCTTTCCTTGCTTTACTTTCTAAGACTAGATTTTCCTCATCATCTTGCTTTGATGAGGATCCATCTCTGGTGCTTCTTCTTATTTCCTCCTGCATCAGATCTAACCAAAGTCATTCCCAATCTGGAAATTTTTCTCTTCCATTGACTGAGTCTTCGTAGCTATGCCAGCTCTTAGGAAGACCGAGGAGCACAAGACTCACCATGTCATCATCGGCTATCGTGATCCCTCCACTTCCAAGCTCAACCCTGCGGGTGGTGAGCTCGTTCAGATATGTAGAGATCATGTCGCCCTTTTCACACTTGATTTTCTGAAGGTTGTCTTTCAGCACCAGCTTCCTCTAATCGTTGTTGTTTTATATAGATCTTTCAATGTTTTCCACATCAAAAACAGTGTCTCCTTCCCATGGAGACTCGAGACTATGTGGTCTTGAACTCCCTCTAGAAGGATTCTCCTTGATCTAGCCACACATTTCTTCCATTCCACCAACTCTATAGCATTAGCCACTACCAGATTGGGAACTTCTTGATCAATGAAGTCCTTTAGACCATTATCCTTTAATATTGCTTCCATGTGATCCTTCCAGGCTATATAATTCAAGCTGCCATCAAGGGCATACTCAAGTCTTAAACCGTTGAATGCCATTGGTGAAATTTAGATGTGATAAGAACTCGATTTCTATATTTAGGAACCTAAAACTTCAAACTTCTCCCTTCTTGTATATTGTTCTTCGCTTTGATCACCTTTGCTCTGATACGATGTAGAAATTCCCAATGTAGATCAACAGATTATGTAATATACTAAAGCAAAATACAAGATCTACTTCTACAACAAACTTACGGAAGCTTAATCAAATTTGAGCAAGATCAAATAGAACACATATAATTGAGAATGAGAAATCAATCAAACAAGAACACGGAAGAATACTCTTGGGAAATTCTCAGCTAAGAACCCTAATCTCTGTATTATCATACAAGTGGAAATATGTTCAAATTACACAAAGAATCAGCTCACAAGCTATCATGTTCTCATTACAATCCAACAATACAACTCACAGACTGAATAGACACAAGATATTCCTTCCCTTAGCCCTCCAAGCCTCCTATTTCCTTGCGCAATTTTCCTTGGGGTCCAATGCTACCACCTGTGTGAATTGGCCTCATCACACACTCACCAAACCCAAAAGTAACTGCGCAATCTCCAAGGAATGAATTCCCTCTACACACAATATTCCTATAACTGATAGTACACTGTCCCATCATCTGATCTCAATTGGGTCTCTGTCTGAACTGACATGCATGAGTTATTTACGAGAGAATATTCAGTTATCTGAAGTGCAGCAGTTACATGCATGCATGCATTAACTCACTGAACTCACAATTAGTTCAACAAACTATTTGAACTAATCTAACTGGGCTTAACTCAGTTAAATGAGCTAACTAATTACAACTCAAATTACAACTCATACTTATCTTTTTAACTAAGGGATAAATTCCTCAATCAATGGGATAATTGTTGCACGTCCTCACATAGACTTCATGTTTGATTTTCTCCAACTAATTAACTCAAGATGAATTAATTAATTATCAATCAAACAGCTGCTAAGCACAAATTTGAATTTTACTTCTCTATTTTAGTTCAGGGACTAACTAAAATAGGAAGGTATCCTGAAATGCTATTTATGGCAGTGTTATTTTTAGCACTTCTATATTTAGCATTTATGGTTGTTATTTTCAACATGTTACCTGTCATATGGTTAAGTCCATGCTCATATATTAATAGTCTAGCCTGACAATTCGTAATAATTTCATAGTGTTTTCACAATGGAATAACCTCTCTTAGTAATATCTCTTAGCAACCTCCTTCCCTCATTGCACCAGTCACCACATGATAAAAGTTAGGTCATAAAACCCTATCCCTAATTTCCGCATGAACTTGGGACATTTTCGACAAACGCATTGCTCATTTGTGACTTAGACCACCATAAAGCATTTGTTGCAATCTTTTTTGGTGACTTCCCAATGGTGTGTGAGTTACTAGAACTATGGCACGTGGTGTTGTGTAGTGCAACTGTAAAGCAGAACAATTATTGTGACAATTTGAACAATCACAGCTAGTACAAGTCGTATCTCTAATTAAAATTAGTGTTGCAATGAGTTGAACAATCATGGCATGGTGCTAGTTGTTGGCCAAGAGTTGTGGACAATTCTAAATTGAAGGTTGTGTGTGTAGGACCACTCGAGAGCTCTGCTCTTATATTATATTTGGCACAGGTCAGTTCAACCTGTGAAAGAAATTTTTATGTATGTTGTAAACACTTAGATTTTGGAAAGATATAATTGTGTGGGTTACTATGCTGCAAACTGCTCCAAGTATATATGTAAGTTGCATTATGCATTTCTATTATGCATAAAAGTTGAATTATGGTTGTGAAAAAAATATTTGTTATTGAATCTCATTTAAATTTTTGAGGAGCTTATTTTTAACAAGATTGACATGTATATAAATTAGATTGAGAGTGGTGCTTGACGTAGTGAAAATCACATTGCTGCAATTTTTTAGTGAACAAAGAGATGTCTTAGAGATCTTCAATAGAAATTTTTATTGCAGTAGCCTAAATTTCTAAATTTCTCTAAGCTAATATTGAAGATGCATTCTCTTATCTCAAATGTTGGTGTTGTGCTTATTGGGAAAGAGACTACCATAAATTGTCAAGAAAGATCAGACACGCACTTATCTTTAATGACTTATGGAAAGGTGTATGTGAAGGAGAAGGTGACAATCAACCTACCAAGCCCACATCAGATAAAGATCTCATCATATGGGTGAACAAGAACAACAAGTCCAATGCCTTGGTTGTAGATTTTGTAAATGAAGAGGTGAGTTGTCATATAATTCCAATTACCATTTCTTTTGATGCATTAAATAAGTTGAAATATTTATGTGACTCACACTCAGAGCTCGAGGTAGTCTAGTTAATGATCAAACTTTTCAACCTGGAGTTAAAGGATGATGATCCCCTAGTCCTAACTTCATAAATTAGAACTATTATGCATGATGTAGAAGCCACTAGAGTTAAAATGGACATTCCTCTCACAAATTTCGTCAAGGCTCTATATCCCACATATTCTCACTATCTTGAATCCTTACAAGCTAGTTCCCAACTTAAGAATATTAATTTTGACACCCTTGTGAAGAAGTTTGCAAAAAAAGATAAATATTTTGGGAAGAGGAAAACAATTGCTTAGTCTCTGAAGAAGTTGTGTGCCTTGCACAAAAATGGAGGAGTCAGACACAAGATTCTTCTAGAGGAAGAGGGGTAGAAGAGGACATGGAAACAAGAATAAGAGAGGCACGGCGGGTAAATGTCATCAAGGAGGAAAATTTGATCTCCATTATATTCGCTGCAACATAAATGGGCATGATGCATCCACATGCAAGTTCTCTTGGGACAAAATCCAGTAAGAACAAAATGAAAAGAAAGGTAAATGTCAGATCCATGGAAAGGTAAAACACATTAATATGCTCATTATATTGTGGCACATTGCAATATTGGAGTAACTGAATATATGTTTCATACTCCATTTGCTTCTTGGAAATATGCATGCCTACTTGATAAAGGTGCAACATGTCACATGACCTTTTGGAAAGATTTTTTTGAAGACATCAATGATAATGTAGATGGAGTTGTATAATTTGTAGAAAAGTCAAAACTCAAGCCATCCAGTCTTGGCACCATTAGAATAAAGCTTCCTAGACTCCCTGGATTTGTCATGCATAATGTTCTCTACCTCCCAGAGTTGCTGAGAATCATCTTGTCCCTTGTTCACGTTTCCCAGTAAGAACACTCCATTCACATGGTTGATGGAAAATTTGAGGTGACAAAAGCATTAGAAAACATAGTTTTCAAGACTGGAATAGATGGAGAAAGACTCGTGAACCTACAAGGAATGTCTTCTATGCATACAATTCTTAGTATAATGAAGGTACATTGTCATCGAGTCTTGTATGGCATGCAAGATTTGGACATCTGAATTATGATAGTCTTTGCTTATTGATGTAATGCCCTCCTCTCAGGCCTACCCAAAGTAACCATGCCAACTGGGGTACACAAGAGACGAGAGGCTACTATGATAAGATTCAACCCTATGTGACCTCAAGGAAGTGGAATTGACAGAACATCACACACAGTCATCCAACATCATCAACAAAACCATCAGGAGACAAGTCATCCCCTCAGACAGCCTATCCCTGGGTCCCACTGTTGTTTTAGGTCTCTTAGGCCATAGTCGCTCTCATGGTATGGGAAAGAAAGCGACCAGCAACCTAAATTCACTCTCACAGGACTGCCTGTCAGCGACCCTGATATTTAAGACACTTTTTCAAGCACAGAGCCCAGGCCACTGCCCAGAATGGAATGACAGCTTGAAATCAAGAAAAGTACAGGGAAACAATGAAGCAAAAGCAATAAACTCAACAAGACCTTAAACAGACCCCTACTAGCCATGACAGGCATTTTTTCAAAAATATCATCCACATGTAACCTACAAGTGTAAAAAATAGAATTAAGTGTAGGGATCTCATATTTATCTGAGAATCACTATGGACCATTGTTCCCTCATGTCATTTGTTTCATATTCATCTATTAGGTCATAGACACATTATCCATTCATATACAAGTAAAAACATGCTGAGAGCCATACATAGTTATTGTCATAAAATGTGCATATAGCCAACATAATAGGAACATAAATACAATAAACATATCAGTCATCAAAAACCATATATACATCAGTACCTTTACACATGAAAATCAAGGGAATGAATTTCTCATTAATGAATGCAATAAACCAACCGGATGGGACTACCACATTCTAGCCTACCATAGAATGGTTGAGCCAAATCTCATTTCAACCATTCACCCTCGTGTCGTATTCCAATCACGAATGTGGGATCTCATAGAACACATCAATCAAAACTCATCTAGGGCTTCCATAGGTCGTCCACCTCAACCCATCAAACAATGATTCCACCTCAAAGTCAGACATCATAAAAGCATCATCAAATTGGTCTCCATCCAAGCCTTAGAGGGCCTCTAGAGTGTTTGTCCAACCAAGGCTTCCAAATCTAGTAACTCAACCCACAACTTATACAGGGCTTCCAGAGCATTTGTCCAACCAAGGCTTCCAAGACTAGTAACTAAACCCACTAAGATCTTCCAGAGCATTTGTCCTACCAAGGCTTCCAGGACTAGTAACTCAACCCAAGCTACTACAGGGCTTCCAGAGCATTTGTTCAACCAGACTTTTAGGACTAACAACTCAACCCACAATCACCATGCCTATCCAGGAAATGGAAAGGCTAGGCAATCCATTGTCGATCTAGGCAATCCTCCATGTCAATGACATATCATAACTAAGAAACCACATGCATATGCCATGCGTGCCAAAACTAGTGAAGAAATCATATATGCAACTCAGTACCTGTAAGCAAATTTGATGTAGTTGCTGATGTCAATGCCTTCTTGCACTTTCCTGCTCTTCCTTTGCCTTCTTGCTCCAAGAATCCAAGTATGCCACACCCTCCAAGAGTGCTCCAAGAAAACTAAGTATCCAAGAGTATGATAGAGAGAGAGAATAATGAGAGAGAGCTCCAACACTGAACTGACCAAAGGTTACCAATTGATCCTCATAAGCCTTCTTATGGATGAAGCCTCTATTTTCTTCATTTTCCTCCTCACATGAAACATGTGACCTTTCACCTCCTTTTTCTCCTAATTTCCATTATTTTCATAAATAAATGTGCCAAAAATGCCTTTTTTCCTTTTAATGCCTTAGCCATTGCCTTTGCCAATTTCCTTAGCCATAAACAACCAAATGAACACCTCCTAGGATGTCTTGCCCAACATTGAGCTTGGAATAAGTGTCCCATTGACCGTGGTTATTGTTTTTAACTTTTATTACATGGAATTTTCACCAGGGCTATTACAAAATCCTCCCCCTTGGGGGACAGCGTCCTCGGTATTCAATCACACATATACCTCAACAACTTGTTGAAAGAAGACACACTGCTCATGGAATTTGATAACACAGCTCGATGTAGTATTTGCAACAAAAGATCTGCTCAAGAGAAAAACATCGTGACAACATGACAACATACCGCATAATGGAGCTTTATAACACATCTCATTACGGTATTTACAATGATCATCTTGCCAAGTTCCAACTCATATAACATCATAACATCGCGATAACATAACCACATACAGCATAATAACATGACACCCATATCGCATAGTGGAGCTTTATAACATAGATCGTTATGGTATTTACATTCATACATGGGTGTACATATAGCAACATCACTAAAATATAGATACCAAAACATATGCCAAATCATATACCAAAGCAGATATCAAAACATATACTAAACACCATGTCTAAGCATATATTGAAACATCATATAGCATATATTAAACCATCATAAAGAATATATCAACCAAGATAAAGCAAATACCAAGCCATCATGAAGCAAATACCAAACCACCATAAAGCAAATATCAAACCACCATAAGCAAATACAAAACCACCATATCAAGTTACTTTGCCTCAACTAACAAACAAGGAAGGATACATAGACCGCATTAGATCCGTCATCTCCCATGTGGCTTCATCGGGCCCAAAGTGCTTCCTTTGCACTTTAACTTGCTCGACTGCTTGATTCTAGAGCATGACCACTTTTTTGCAATATACACTTAGGCTTCAGCTGGAATTCTCCATTTGGTTCCACCTACAATACAGACCAGTCAATTACATGATCAGCATCCTTAAGCAAAGATACATTAAAAACATCGTGGACTTTCACTGTTAGAGGCAGCGCAAGTCGATAGGCTACTAGCCCAATCCTCTCAATGATACTAAAGGGCCCACAAAACTGTGGTGCCAGCTTCGCACATGAGCTAATCTGCAAGGATCTCTTCTTCGGTTTGATGCACAAGTACACTTGTTTCCCAACTTGGAACTCCTTAGACAACTTGTTCCTGTCAACATAACTCTTTTGCCTATCCTGTGTTGCCTTTACATTCTTCTTGATCACCTGCATCTCTCGTTCCATGTCTGCCAACATATCTGGTCTAATCAATACTCTACTAACTGGATCACTCCAACTAATGGGAGTGTTACAAATCCACCCATGCAATGCCTCAAAAGGACTCATCCTCGATGACTCCTAATAATTGTTGTTACAGGTGAACTCTACTAAGGGGAGATACTCTTTCCACTTCCGTTGCTAATGCATCACATACATCCTCAACATATTCTTTAATATCCTGTTGAACCTCTCTATTTGTCCATTTATCTGCGGATGATAGGTTGTGTTAAAGGCCAACTCTGTGCCCAAACCTGCAAATAACTCCTTCCAAAACTTGGAAGTGAACTTTGCATCCCTGTCTAACACAATCTTCTTCAAAACACCATGTAGTCTAACCACATCTCTGATGAGTACCTGTGCCACATCACTAGATGAGAACGTAGACTTCACCGGAATGAAGTGTGCAACCTTTGTTAACCTGTCCACAATGACCATGATGGAATCATGTTGCTTCATTATCTTTGGCAACCCTGTGATGAAGTCCATGGAAATGACCTCCCATTTCCAATCTGGAATCGCAATCAGTTGTAGTAGTCCACCTATATTTTTACACTCTGCCTTCACTCGTTGACAATCAAATCATCTAACCACAAACTCTGCTACAGCCCTCTTCAGATTCAGACAATAATAATATTGCTTCACCATTGTCAGTGTCTTTTGATAACCTGGGTGACCTAAATAAGATTTCACATGAAACTCCCTCAAGATCACTTTCTTGAGCTCATTGTTATCTAGTACATATATCCTGTCTCATAACCTAACCAATCCATCTATTGTAAGATGATAGTCCATGCCCTGTGCACTTGCACCTCTACTTCTACCTGTACCTGTACTACCACCTATATTAATACATGTACATGTACCTGCACCCATACCTGTACTATCACCCTGCTGCAACCTGTGCACAATCTCCATATACCTGACATCCTGTTGTCCTGTCTGCAAGATACTATCCTATAAATTTGTCCCATAGGAGCTCATAGCTACCAAGTGATGTACCTATAGCCCTCTACTGAGAGCATCTTCCACCCTATTCTCTTTACGTTTAATGTACCTAATCTCGAAATCAAACTCATTGATCGTGGCCAAGCATCTATCCTGCTTGGCGTTCAAATTCAGTTGGTTAAACAAATACCTCAACCCAATATGATCACTCATAAGCACAAACTACCTACCAAGAAGATAGTGCATCCACATCTTCAGTGCATGTATAATCGTTGCTAACTCAATATCATATGTCGGGTAGTTTTGCTCGTGCACATTTAGTTTCTAGGACTCATAACATACCACTTGTCTGTCCTACATAAGGACTCCACCAAGACCTCTCTTGCAAGCATTTGTGCATACCACAAATTCCTTATCTAGATATGCAATCTTTAGTACAGGTGCATGCATCAACAACTGCTTAAGTTGTTTGAAGCTAGCCTCACACTCATCTGTCCATTCAAACTTCTT
>Ga0181464_1001521_pt1 | contig 11633 bp, 9 predicted proteins | sample InSIn2gowninarea_FD_119074 | JGI IMG/M metagenome (GOLD analysis project Ga0181464, IMG submission 119074) | Clean room microbial communities from NASA Spacecraft Assembly Facility at Jet Propulsion Laboratory, Pasadena, California, USA -... ...
AACATGACCAGTAAGAGACTATTGCTACTTCATGAGAGTCCTCTCCAAAGAGAAGGAGAATTCAAACCCTAGCACAATCTCAATAGGCCCTAAAGAAGGAGGGAAAATACATACTTGGATCCTTCACCCACTATGCCTTATCTTCTAGTTCGAATTGGCATGCTCTGAATTAATCCAATTTTGACTGCAATCCACCAAACTGTAGAGGGTGCAATCTCTAGCACTCCCTAGCATTAACTACCATTAATAGATGACAACCACAAACCTAAGGAAAATAAAACCAACTCTATAAATTTCCCATTCTTCACTTAGCCAATTTTTGAGCACAAGTCTTCAAGAGAACTTGAGCTTAGAGCCTTAAAGCTAATTAAGTGAGGAAGGAAAGAGTTGCAAAGTTTTATATAGAAAGGTTTGAGGTCCTTGATGCAAACCTAAGGTGAAAACAAGATTACAGACACCATGATGATAGCCAAGCCTCCAAATAAATTTGAATATGAGGGAGTTGATGCCAATCTTGTTGTAATTCAAGAAAGATATCTAAAGAATGCTCCTAGAATCACCTGGACCAAGATGGGGGTGATAAATCACATGGATACATGTTATGCTGACCCTATGCACATTCTATTATAGCACTTGAATCCTAAGGTTATGGATAAAGGAAAGTCACTTGTTGAGTCCCAGCTTGAGGTGATGAATGATCAAGGCTTGGCATATTTTGTACCTTATGATTCATTCACCTATCTTGAGTTGTTGTATGTTGTTGCACTCAGACATAGCTAACAGGGCTATGAGATAATAGTTTTTAAAGAATAAGAACAAGAAGGAGTAGCTAGGTCAAAACCCAAACTGATACTAGATTACTCCCCTTATTATAATGTTTAAGCATTTGCAATCCCAGCTAATTGGACCTTTCACATAAAGAAGTAAATTAATTTAAAATGTGAAAGGGATGATTTTTACAGAAATGATAATGAAATGTTGAACTGGATTGATGAGAGATATGAAGGAAGGGCCACTAAAATCTACTAGATCTATGACATTTCCTCCTTTGAGAAGGCCCTAGATAGATAGGTGTTGCAAGCATTGGTGTTCATTCTTGGAAAGAAGACCCAAATTGAAACTGATGAAGCCATGATGAGAATGGCTTACAATATTATTAAGGCCCACCTCTGCTATGAATTCCTTGCCTTTATTTCAAATGAAATAAGAAGCAATCTTTTCAAAATTGAAAAATGAAATTTTTGGCATTCATATTATTTATGGTGGTTGTTGGTCCATCAAAATATTGAGAAATTGGTGGAAACAGGACTTCAAGTTGAGCCTGTTACCCTAACTATTGGACCAGTTCCAATTGACTTAAGAGTCCTAGTATTGACCAAATTGCATGGGTCATATTATGATTTCATGGATACATTTTATGTACTGATGGTGGAGATCTTAATAGGGAAGCCTCTTAATAGGCTATGCCAAACCATCATCTGGGAGCTATAAGGAGGGAACAAAATAGGTGACTAGTATTCTTTGAAGGATCGCACTGTTATTCTAAGGTATGGATATGTTGAAAACCACTTTTTCCTATCTAATTTTATTACTAAGCAAATGTATTCAATAGACATGGGTAGGAAGATGTGTGATATAGAAATCAAGTATGGATCCGAGGGTAATTTCAAACCCATGGTAAATATACTGACTACTACAGAGAATTTTACATTGTTAGAGATAGGTTGTAGTGATAGTATAGCTAATTTTATTGTATATAATTTTAAGTTAGACATGGTAGAAGCCCCATGGATGTATGACCCCTCAGGGGAAATAACAAAAATTATAAAATCAAACAACAAGTGCTTGACCTTTTCCCATGAGCACAAACCTCATGTGGAGTATTTGGCAAATCAAACCAAGCAGGAAGCTGAGACATCTCCTAAATGGGAATTTGGTACCTTAAATAAGTCCTGATTGGCCCTTGAGGGGATAAAAAATACAAAAATTAAGAAAGCAAGTTGCATAATTTTTTCCTAAGCCTGGAGGTACTAACCTAGTTGATAGAGGAGTTGGGATGAGGACCCAACAAAATTTATTATTTCACAAAGTTTATATTTGAATGTACCACTAAAATCCATCATGTTGAAAAATGAATATTTGGTAAGTTCAATTATGACAAGTAATGGGAAGCTTAATATTCACAAGACCCCCTACCAAAATTAGGTGAGCCTCTTCCACTGAATTTTAAAGGATAAACAGTGAAAGAAATAAAAGGAATAGAGTTTGGAGAACCATCCGGTTCAAAATAAATAGAAAAGAAGAAAAAACATGACCAGTAAGAGACTATTGCTACTTCATGAGAGTCCTCTCCAAAGAGAAGGAGAATTCAAACCCTAGCACAATCTCAATAGGCCCTAAAGAAGGAGGGAAAACCAACAAAGAATCCATGAACTATATAATCCCGAGAAGCAAATACCTCACCTCCAGCTCTGAAACCAAGTCAAAAAATGTCAGATGCTATTACAAGGGAAAAAAAATGTTTTATGCTGAGGAGACATAAGAGCCCCAAAATAGAGAGACTGCCACTCATAAAGAAGTCCCAAAAGAGGCAGAGATTGAGATCCAACAAGGTAGGGGTAACGTTATTAGAATAGGTGGTACCATAATGGCTATACCCAAAGGTGGAGTAGATGATGATGATGAAGAAGAAGAACAAAAAAAAAAGAAAGACTCAGACCTAATAGATAAGTCTATTGAAGAGGAAAAATCATTGGAAGAAGTGGAAGAGGAGGTTGAAATTGTAGACTCAACCCCTAAAAAGAAGCTACAACCCACATAATAGATTATGTTATCTATTTTAGTTGAAGTACACCACATCATTCTTTAATTCCTATAGCCTTGCAAGAGGAAATTAAAAGAATTTTTTCTACTCAAATAGTAGAGCCCATTGATTGGGCAACTTTTGTTAATAAACCTCCTATGCTCCCTAAGCAATAATCTAGGATTTTGATAAAAGTTACAAAGATGGGAGATATTAAAATTACACATGTGCCTTCCAAAGAAGGACAATTGGACACTACTCCCATGGCTATTATAGATGTAAATATGCAAAGTGCTTTGGCTATGTATCAATCAAGATTCCTTGTAAATACTTCCATGGAAACTGGTAAAAGTCTACAGGCCATGGAGACTAAGATAGAAAAATTAAATAAGAAAATAGATAAGTACAAAAAGGATTTTTCCCTTAAAGAAAGAGAATTACAGGGTTGGAGAACTAGAGTAAATATTTTCTATGAAAGATCGATAAGTAGAAGTTAAAATTTGAGAAGAGCTTGGTAGAAAATAAAGTTGAGCTAGATAATGTAAATGAATTGATATAGGATCTTAAATCTCAAGATGCAGTTATAGAAGTCAAAAAGGCGAAGCAAGTTGAAGTAGAATTGCAAAAGATAGTTACAGTTAAGAAAGTACTTACTCATGGTAATATAAAGTTGCTACTCATCATAAAAGACTTAAAAAAATCCTTGGTGTAACAAATTAGAGAGAAGCTGGTGAGTTTGTCACAATTATATTTATTGAAAAATCAAGAAAAACAAGACATTAAATAATTCACTACTCAAATTGCTCTTCATAAGTTAGCTCTAGATGTACCAAGATCGGTGCTTGAAAGAATGTAGAGCTGGCTGAGAGCCCTTACAAAAAGGGATATAAATGTTGTTACTCTTAGACCCAAGAAAACATTTTTGAGAAGAGCTTGAGATATATGTGAAATCCAAAATTTGGTGTTCAATATGGAGATCAATAAACACCATCTCAATACAGAGATTGGCTTCATCAATAATGTTCTTTTCTTTAATTGAATTGAAGGCTCTTAAATTACAGGGTTTAGAGAAGATACTATGAAGATATAAGCCTCCCCTCTTTTGACACAAGTTGATCATCATGAATTAAAGGATTTGAATAAAAAGATTAAATCCTTCCTCCCTATGGAGCTGATTCCACCACCTAAGACTCCTACAAAATCTTCATCTAGACAGGCAGGTAGAAGAAGCAAGTAAAGGGTTCTATTCTCTAATAGGCAGAGACCCCAAGAGCTACCAAAAGATTGTATTTTTTCATAATTACACTTTGAAAATAGGGTGATATTCTTCTATTCTTTATTATTTCATTCATTTTAATATATTCTTCTCAATTCCTGCTTCCTTTTTTCCTTTTCATATGTACTTGGTCCTTTTGTCAAAGTTGAGCCAAGACTAAAGAATTTTGGGTATTATCAATAGTCCAGGTATTATTTATATTTGTTAGTCTTAAACATTTTGCTTCAAAAGTCTAGTTGCTATCTAGCAGGTGTTGTGGTAAATCCCAAAAATTAGTATTAGTCGATTTAGCTATTTCTTTGATAATTATGTATATAAAGAGAGTCATGGATTATAGAAATGTTTTCTAAGTCATGTCCAAGAAGTATTGTAATATGTAAGGGAAGTCAATATTCTAAGAAAAAGTCCAGGAGTTATTGTGAATAAAATTTCAAGTATTATTTTGATCACTAGCGGGTGATATTGCAAAGCCCACCAATTTTTAGAAAGAATTTTTTACCAAACATCAAAAATTAGCAAGAAATATTACAAGGAGATATAAAAAAGCCTACTGATTTTGAAGGATGATGATAGAACTTTTGGCCAAAATTAGCGGGTCTTGACATAATCAATAGCAGGCACTACCTCATTCAGCGAGAGATATTTCATAAAAATAACTAAATAGAGCCCTCCAATTTTGAATGATGACATCATAACTTTTGATCAAAATCAATAGGTCCTAAGATAATAAGCAACAAGAAGTGCCATATTCAATGAGAAATACCACATTTAGTAGGAGATATTTCATAAATGAAGTTGAGTAGAACCCACCAATTTTGAATGATGATGTCACACATTTTTCCTAAAATTAGTGGGTATTAAGTAAATCTTGACCATCATTTGAATCTGCCAAAGAGAGATAGAACCCACCAAATAGAAGAACGAATAATGGGTAAGGCAAAACACTCGGGTCCACTTGATCATGAGTGTTTGACCCTTGGGGCTCTATCAATGTGTTGACCATAACTCATTTCCACATGACAATAGTAGTTCCTCTTAGGCTTTCAATGATAAACTACTCATTAGCCTCATTATTCTATGCAACCAGGAGTTGCAATGCTTGTCATTAATAGTTACAAAGAAGTAGGTTGCTGCCAATAGAATACAGTGCTTGATTATACCAATTAACCTATAAATAGTGTATCTTCAATTAGCTATAGACTCAAGAGAATGCAGTCAATAAAAAATTAGGAGGATTGCAACTCAACAAGAACAACAGCTCAAAATTTTCAAATTCCCAGACCTTAATACTAATTGTACTTGTTCACTACATATTCTAAAATAGTTGTAATCATAATTGTATATTTTTAAATAGTTTTCTTTATTATTTTCAATTAGTAAGAGTACTTATGTATATTAATGGTAAACAACCACCCAATGGGGAAGAAAAATGTATAAATAGTGGACTGTTGTAAGTCCACATGGTCAGATATTCTAGCAAATTTGCCCAAGTATGTAAGATGATTTCATGTATGATAATATAAAATGATGATGTTTTTCCCTTGTGATATGTGGCTATTTATTACATTTTTTGAATGTTATGTATGAAATGTCATCTTAAGTTATGGCTATGTATTGTGATTGCGAGACCCCAAGGGAAAGATAGTTTACTATTCTTGATCTTGGCTATAGTTTACTATTCTTGATCTTGGCTATGGATTGTTTCTTGTGCTACAATGCTTGGGCTATATGATGTTTGTTACTTCTTATTTTAATGTTTTCATCTCTTTCTTGTCACTCTTAATCTTTTATCTCTTTCCTATTACTTTTAACCTTTACTGTAGATAGGATCTGACCTAGAATCCAAAGATTGAGTAGAAAACCTACACGAGCGCATCCCCACTATCTTCTTCTCTTTCAATGACCCTATTGTTATGGGTAATGGAGAACTCGACCAAACCAAACCCTTGAGGTTACATTATACTGATCAACAATTTTCTAGTTAAACATATGATATCCAATTTATAAGTAATGCAATTTGTTCTATTATTATCCAATTTAAATGGAGTTTATTTCTATTTATATGTTATTCCTAATGTTTGTAGGCACCTTTTTAATATCATGGCTAATTCACCTCATGAAATTTATCATGGAATATATAAGACATTAGATAATGTTAACCAAAATATCTTACAAAATTTACCCCCTCCACCTCTCCACCTCCACCCCCTATACCCCCACCCCAACCCACCGGTGTAGATGAGCAAAAATTATGAGATTCTATTGCTAATGATATTAATCAATTACAAGAAAAAATATACCACATCTAGAGTATTTGTAATTCTCCTAGCCATTTTATATGATTTGCATATTTGATGCAAACTGTAGTTGATATTATTAGGAGTGTTGATGGGGATATGTATGGTTTCGATTCATGGAGAGAGCACATGAGAAAAAATTATTCATATGGTCTCTCCACTCAAGAGGTAAACAAGTTAGTTATTACTAAATCCACCCTTGCTCCACAATTCATTGATCCATATACTAGAAAACCTATCCCACCTAATAAATAAATAATTCACTATGATTGGTGCATCCATCCTATGATAGCTGAAAACATTTTGGGATCGATAGTGGATGATCTTTTATAAACCACCACATTCCAATTCTGATTTCCCTTTATATTTTTGGAAGAAAATATATGCTGAGTGTGTATTAGGAAAACATGTGAATTATTTTGATATGATATGTAATCAAGGGATTGGTCATGGATCGAGGAAAAATAGACTTACAGCATGGATTAATCCAGGTCAATCTGTGTGTCCTACATCACTCATCCCTCCTCCTACTCCTTTTTTTCCTACCCTAGCTTTTCATCAGGTAGTTGTTTCGATGTTGGGAGCATTGATTCAAGTGACCCAGACTCTCATTGAATAAGCTACCCATATGGTAGCTAATGTCAATGAGCCTAGAGATGATGTTGGAGTTAGTGGAGTTGTACCTCAAGTTTTCCAGAGTTGTGATCATATATGTGTTTTCCCCCCTTCATCTAATTACAGGATATCTTATATAGATATGATGTGAATGGATTATGTTAAGCTTACTAGGAGAGAGGTATATTTTCCATATTTTTAGTGTGTCTAACATGTATGTAATGTGTATTTCTAAATTAATTTGAATTATATATATAATTAATTTAAAATTTAAATACCTTTATATTTTTATCATAGATGATGGGAGGCTCCACTTTAGGTGCATCTCATAGAGCTTTTATGACATCGACTCCTAGATATACGAGCATACCTTATGAGGTAAAAAAATATACCAAGTTTAACAAATTCCATATTAATTTTGTGAGATATTATTCACATCTGAATATGTACATGTGTATGATAAAAGAAAATTTCCTATTCCAGGTAGATTTCCATCTTGAGATGACTGTATTCAATTGAGGAGAGGGCATGTCAATGGATGAGCCTTAAATGTACAACACTCCATAGGTTTTCACACATATGTCTTCTTCATTTCAGTTATTTTTTTCAAATGCATTATTATGTGTATGTATGCAATCTGTAGGTATTTAATAATTCCATATTAGTTTTGGTAGATATTATGTGAATGTGAATGTGTATGTTGAAAATAAATTCTATTCCAAGTAGACATCAATCCTGAGATGATAGCATTTGACTGATGAGAGGGTGTATCGATGGTTGAGCCTTCAACATCCACCATTCCATTATTTTTCACTAAGATGTCTACCTCATTTCAGGTAATTTTCTAAAATACATATTAATGTGTATGTATGCAATTTATAGGTTTTAAAAATCTATGTTCATTTAAAAACTTTACTTTTATTCAGTATTTTTTATTTGATCTTGTAAGATGTTATTTCTCATGCATTTCATTTGGATGAGATAGGTACATCATCTACATAGTAGGATACCGTTATTGAGGAAGGATCTCAGCATCATGATATGGTAATATTTATGTACATTTTTAAAACTTGTAGATAGATTAAATTTATTATATTAAATATTTAAAGGACTTACAAATATGAATGATAATATACACTAACTTAAGTTTATTTGTGTTATACAGCATGAGCCATCTGCATCAGTTGAAAAGAGGAGGAGGATCAATGATGGAGACACATCTAGACCTATATAAATAGATCTAGGATTTATTATGTAGTTGTTTTTGTATGTTAGTTGTATGTCATGATATATTTATATGGAAATTGGACATTATTTTGGACTTTGGAAATTATTTTTATGATGTTGTTATGTTATTATTGTGGACTTTGGACATTGTTATTGTGGACTAGATGTTATTATTACATGGAATTTGGACACATGTTATTATGTTATTACATGGACTACATGGAATTTGGATACATTATTTTTATGATGTTGTTATGTTATTACATGGAATAGATGTTGTTACATGTACTTTTTTCATATAATGATTATGATGTTATTATGTATTTTTCACACAATTGTTATAAGATTACAAGTTTACAAATGTTACAATAACTAAACAAAAAGTTTACTAAACAATAATTTTTAGATAATGTTAAAGTTTACAAATGTTGTAATAATTAAACTACAAGTTTACTAAAAAATAAGTTTATAGGTTTACAAGTTTACAATTAGGTTTATAAGTACATAACAAGTTTATAAGATAACAAGATAACAAGTTTACAAGATAACAACTTTACAAGTTTACAAATGTTGATCAAGAAACTACATATAGTTTATGTAAATTAGATATAAATATAAAAAATTGACATATAGTTATTCATTGCCTTTAAAATAATTTACCTATCTTTTATAATAATATAACTATATCTCTCATGAATCTTAATGAGTTCCATACATGACTTTGTCAAACATTAGATCAACCTTTTCTGTAATATATCATAGAAATATAAGTTTCTTTACCACAAATCATTATTAAAGAAAAATAAGATCTATCATTAGACCTATAAGAAAAGGAACATATGTTAATCATATGATTCTCTCTTGAAACAAGAATAGACCTTAAATATATGTTTAAGCCATTATATCTTCAATAATTTCACTATGGATAATCAATACCTACTATCATGGATCAATAATTTCTAAAACTAAGCCTAAGGTATCTATTACTTTATAAAACGTTATTTAATGTAGTGATATTATTGACTTTTTGTAATTCCTAATACCTTGTATAATGTAGATACAATTTATTATGTTTGCTAAATAGTCATCTTTAACATATATATGTAATGAGTTATTATAGGTGGAAGAGTCCAACTAATTAAAAAATAGATTTTAATGATTGAGAATTAGTTCTATAAAATGTAACACTATTATTAAATAAATAAATAAATAATATTCAGGGTATATATTCTTTTAAGTTAAGAGTCATCTTGTCATGTAGGAGGCTCTCTTAGAAAATAAGTTAAAACCTAATCATAAGAAGCTTTAATAGTGAAAACTAAGCATCAAAGATAATTAGTCTTCCATATATCCTTTGTTTTAAAACATCTTTAATATTAGGAGATAACCTTGTATGATCATGCCAATATTTTTCAATTATGCATTTTATCTCATTAGTCCATTTCGTATTAGACCTACGAAATCTACCACTAAAACCACAACATTGGTTGATTGGATCAATTTTAATACTTTTTCTTCTCTTCACAGATCTTCAAAAATTTCTAGGGTGTATATTTAGATATCCACCAACATTACCAATCATTTTTTTCTTAATCGTTGATCTATTTACTAAAGCAGTTGTTATTGTTTGTCATGTTGCATTCCTATCTTTAGATTGACTCTTCTTCCCAATAGAGTCCATGAAATTACTCTTCTCATTTTTTATATTCTCATTAATTATAACATGATTTGACATTGAAATCCTAGCTCCCTATTAAATAAAAATTAATCATATATACTATTTGCATGTGTTCTCATTTGTCTCATAGATATTGTATCAGGAACATTATCTAAGATATTACATTCAATACATAAAAAAATATTTATATCATAAATATTATCATTCTCAATATCATTAACATGTGGATTCAAAGACATACCTATATTCATGTCCATAGTTGGTAGTCCAAGGCTAAGGGTTGGCTCACCAAAGTTTACTATAGAGAGAAAAAAAGGTAACATACAACAATTAATTAGTGACTTATTGAAGAATTTCAAGCATTAAGCTAATAGTTACTTGAAATTAAATAAATTAAGTAACCAATATATAGCAACATTATGTAAACTCAAGGAAAATAAAAAAACTTAAACTCTAAACCCTTAAGCCTTAAACAAACCAATATATAGTGGTATTATGTGACATAAATGCTTATAATAATTTATATAGCATTAAAGAGTTGATAAGACATACCGTGTTTAACCCCATTGGAAAAATTTTATTTAACCTCATTCACCAAACCTTGATAGGATATACAAACTTTAAACTCTAAACCCTAAACCCTTTAAACCTAAACCCTAAACCCCTTAAACCTAAACCCTACACCCTTAAGCCAAGTAAACAAAAATAATGACTAAAATGTAAACCTTAAACCCTTAATCCAAGTAAACAAACCTAAGCACTAAAATGTAAACCTTAAACCCTTAAGCCTTAAAAAAACCTAAACCCTTAAACAAATGTAAACCCTAAACCCTTAAGCCTTAAAAAAACCTAAGCATTAAAATGTAAACCTTAAAAATCTAAATCCTAAACCCCTAAAACCTAAACCCTAAACCCTTACTTTCCCTAAACTGTTAAACTCTTAAACCCTTAACTCTTAGGTTCTTAAACCCAAGTAACCCTTAAACTCTTTAACCCATTTAACATCATGTTTGACCCCATTGGTAAAAATTGTAATCCCTATAACCCTATAAACCTAAACACTAAATGTAAACCCTATAACCCTACCCCTAAACCCTTTAACTCTTAAACCCTAAACCTTTAAAAGCATAAACCCTTTACCCTAAACACTTGAAATATTAAACCTTTAACCATTAAAATCTTAAACACAAGTAACCCTTAAAATAGTTAAACCTTTAACCCTTAAAATCTAAACCCTAAACCCAAGTAACCCAATTTTTTAAATGTATAACCTTTTTGGAAAAATGCTTAACTGCTTTGATTAAGTGATCATATTAATCTCCTATATGTTTGTGAAAAAATAATCATCAACTATATGTTTATAAATTCAACTATATGTTTGTAAAATATAAAACCTAAACCCTTAAAAACTAAACCATAAATCCTTAAAACCTAAACTCCTAACCCTTAAAACCTAAACCCTAAATGTTAAACCCTTAAGCCAAGTAAAAAATCCTAAGCACTAAAATGTAAACCTTAAACCCTTAAGCCTTAAATAAACCTAACCCTTAAACAAATGTAAATCCTATGATCTTAAACCTTGAACAAACTTAAGTACTAAAACCTGAACCCTAAACCCTTACTTTCCCTAAACTGCTAAACTCTTAAACCCTTAACCCTTAAGTTCCTAAACCCAAGTAACCCTTAAATGCTTTAACCCCTTTAACAACATGTTTGACCCCATTGGTCAAATGATTA
>Ga0181464_1001522_pt1 | contig 11629 bp, 9 predicted proteins | sample InSIn2gowninarea_FD_119074 | JGI IMG/M metagenome (GOLD analysis project Ga0181464, IMG submission 119074) | Clean room microbial communities from NASA Spacecraft Assembly Facility at Jet Propulsion Laboratory, Pasadena, California, USA -... ...
TCAAGCAATCACTCTCATAGGTTCATGGTAGGCGACCCTTGTTAGGTACACATGATTCAAAAATGCAACATTGAGTCCATTCCAGAGTTGGGCCCTTTGTTGGGAGGAACCAATCAAGGAGGAGAAAGGGAGAGAGAGAAAAGTATCGAAATTTTATCACAAAGCCTATTGAACTTGCAAGATTCTATATTATTCTAGTTTTTTATTGTCTTGTCTATTATATCTAGACTCTTCTTTGTTGATGTGGCTCTGAGCCAACTATACTCTTGTAATGTTTCTAAGCCTATTGAAAGAAGAAGTTGCAGGGATATTTAAGAGTCTTCTTGTGTGATTTTATGTGCCCTTTTAAAAAATTTGTTGTGAATGTATTCACATAGTACATGTTCATTTTAAATGCTTAATTTGTTATGGTTGTACCTACGATAAGCGGTCCTATGGTTACTGAGTATTACTATGTTCCATGTGAGTTCTTGTGACCCTTAGTTCGAACCCCTTATCTTAGTAAGGTCGCGGTGCGCCTCGGGTGAGACACCTTATTCTTTTTTAGTAGGGTGTAAATGTCGGCACTACGCTAGAATACGATGAAACTTTTGTTGGCCCCTGTGCCTGAACCCAGGACCTCAAACTATTCATCATTTTTCTGCCAACAGAGACCCTCTCCAACTCAATATGGTAGATATGTTGTAATGTTTAACATTTTGGCTCGGTTGAAATAAAATAAAATAAACTAAATAATTACAATTATCCATAAAACATTTTGACTCAATCAAATTAATATAAAACAAACAAAAAAAATTAAACCTAATCATTATAATTATAATTATAAGTAATAATTAAACCAATCTAGATTGGTCTTAAGTTTGAATCTATCAAGCAAGGAGAGGTATCTCTTGATATGAAAACCTCTTTTAAAATGAAAAGAGATTTGATCCCTATCAATGGTCGATAAATCCACAATTAAGATGAATCTAAATTAGTTTACTTCCATTTTTTTTAAGGAAATATCCAGGTAGATCCACTCGAAGGGATCACTTCTCGCTGAATTATTAGCAGAACCTAACCCCAAGGGTGTCTAGGAGAATTGACCTCGTGACCTCCCATTAACGAGGTGTTTTTTAGCAACGAGAACTCGACCAATTGAATTAACCCTCGGGACTAATTAAAAATATCTTTTAAATATTAACATAGTAACTTTAACAACACTATGTCTTCAGAGTTATACAAAATGATAGAATCCTAGCCATCATTCCCATGATTAGGTTTCAAGGCTTTCTCATAAAATGGCAAGATGGTTTGTACGATATTTATCAACATTTAGTTGACATCAGACCATCACATTGTTAAATCACTATTTCACTAAAGGATCCTTGCTTATGGTGGAAGGAATTATGTCCTCATGATCAAATTAAAGATTGTAAATGATTTCAAAATTTTGAAACCACATTAAAATTAACAAGGGAAAAATAGAATAGATAAGTACACATCATGCCGATAAAATCCATATCAAACTCAACTTTCTTAAATGTGTAATCATTTTTAATTTTTAAATTTAAATAAAAAATATATATGTGAGATTTAATTACATTAGGTTAACTTTAAGTTTAATAAACATATTTCAAAAAGCATAATTTAATGAATAAATGTTCTCTTTTTTATTTCTATGGAGTTTTTTTTATACATAGTTTAAATCCATCTTAATTTGAGATCCACAAGTACCAAGTATCCAGAGGGATCAAATCTCTCAAAATGAAAACCTTTTTTTGAATGTATAACATGAAGAAAGATTTTCACTTCAAGAGATTTGATTCCTCTCAACATTTGATAATTTTTTATATGCATTATATGTTTTGGAATAACATAGATACAAATATGAATTATGATTGTTTAAATTTATTTTAATGTGATATGTATATTATAATTTTTTAATTTTTCTTAATAAAAAAAAATTACAATATAGAAAAAAGGAATTGAATAGATTAATTATTTTTATTACTTTCATCTTTTGTTATTACTTTATAAATGATCTCACATTATATTTATTATTTTTTATCTAATGCTTTATTTTATGGACACTAAAACAAAGGGTGGTAAAGTGCCCAATCATAAGTTTGAATTGTGTGAACTAACCTACCATATAAATTAAATGGTTGGTAAACCCAGATAAGCATCAAAACATCTACCTCATGATAGATCTCACATTATTAATAATAATAATAAATTTCAATGAAAAAAATCTCAGAAATATAAAATATATATGTTTTATTAATTATAAGAAGAATTTATATATAAGTTAAACCTATATACATTTAAAAAACATATGTGACAAGATTCTTGGTCATGGAGATGCTATAGAGATTCTTAATTTGTAATAGGTTTTCTTACAATAATATTGGCCAATACCATGGCTTACTAATACTCAATAAGAATCATCGATTTTCTTCCTCCTTCATCGAATCACTTTTTACCATGTGACACTCTGATCGCGCTGCTTGAGCTATACGTTGCAAGAAACCTCTTCGCGTTGTCGACATGTGAAACGACATGGCGACGCAATCTATGCAATTTTCTGGCTTGATAGATCACCATGGTAATGATATTTTCTTCAGACGTTGTGTTGAGCCAGTGCAATTTCAACAAACCAATATCAACTGCTCTATTGTCCACTATAATGCTGGGTTCACAACACTAACAACTACTCAATTTTCCACTACAACTTTTTCTGCACGTCAATTCTTTTTTTGTATCATAAGAATCATGATTACCAACCAGCAATAATCACAACCTGATCTTGGGAGGGCAGGGTGTGAAGATTACGTGAACCAAAGAGATTTCATGATTGATGTCAAGACTGATGTTAGTGAATCTCCACATGATCAAACAAATTTCAGTAGACCACTACTGACTGCTTTATTGACCTCTGCAATTCTGGGTTCACAACGTTGACAACTACTTGTATGTCCACTGCAAATCTTTCCATACGCTTATAGAAGCAGTTTTTCAAGATGCTTCTATATGAGCGTTTACTTTTATTCTTCTTCTTTGATGTTTGTATATTTCGTAAGCAAAGGGACTTCATATTTTGCATGCCTTAATAATTGTAGCGACAACCTTCCTCCGTACATCACTTTTAGGGTAGGTAAATTGGGGATGGCTACAGGTGTAACGTTGCACGTCAATCGATTTCTTATATACAACTGTACAGCAAGTTCTTCCCTCTTCAGGTTGAATATCCCACCCTGTGACCGAGTCAAGATGCATAATTTTGGCGGTGTATCTCATTATAACAATTTAATCTCGATCAATGATGACACTTGGGTCCAAATTGACTATGATGGAGTGGATTGCAAAGATATCCTATCATATAGGATAGTGGATTGTGTTCAAGTGCATGGAGGGTATCTACACTAAATGCGATTATGCAAAGTGATGCAGACAAAAAAAATAGTTATGCATCGTTGACTATGATGGAGCATTGCACAAAGATAAGTGCTCTCTAGAATAGTGGATTATGCTAAAGAGCCTGGAGGGAAAATATACTAGATGTGATTATGTGATGTGATGCAAACAGGGAAATATTTGTCTCGATGACTTGAGATAAGGAATTTGAGCAAATACATAGTGTTTTTTTTGCTGTCAAAGTAAAGGGAAGCAACTTTTGTTTGAAAGTAGCATGAAAGAATGTGGCGTTTAGGTTTTGAAGGAACTCTAAATTGGCTTTTTTTTCTTCACAAGGAAGGGAGGAAAAGAACTGATGCATCAGTACTATGAAGAGTTTAGTTTAGCTTTAGTTAACTATGATTCAATTACTTTATCCTTAAATATGGATTTGGCACCTAAGAAATCTAATGAAGAAGGTAAATCAAATTGATAGTTAAGAAGGAAAAAATCAAAGCAAGGAGAAGAAGAGTAATGAGAGAATGGAGGAATTGTATCACTTAGTGGTGGTCTCAATTCCACCTGTTTTTGTTAACGACTTAGACATATCCCTCCTACAAGACACCTCGGAGAGGTGCAAAAGAGAGTTGTCCTTCGAGACACCTCAGAGAGATTCAAAAAGTGAACCCTCCTTCAATTCCATGACAATCTCATCCATGGTCTCGCCTGTCAGCAAGGGAGGTCGAAGTAGGATGAAATTTTGTTTTACGACGGTCTTCCATGCATCCCAGAGATAGCGGAAGTGGCGACGCAAAATCTTTAGCTTAAAATTTTGAGACCCATTTCATTCACGGAATTGCAGGTTAGGGAAGTTTAGCATAGTCAAGTGGTCACATGGGAAGCTTTACAAGAAGCTAACTCCCTAGTTGGGCTATGATTTTTTCAAGGTCCTTATTTTTCAAGTTGGTTTAGCAATTTAATTTTTCAAGATGATATTCCCAATTTTTTTATTCCTTCAGTGTACCTTTACACCTTTAGGGACAATTGCTAGTATGCTATTTTTTTTAATTAATCAATTTAATTAAAAAGACAAAAAGAGCATAACTACTTTTGAGATAAATTTCAATCTTTGATTTATGGCTACTACTAAGAATATTCTATAATATTTTGTATGATTAAATACCTTCTATCCACATAATAATTATTAATCATTAAATTAAGAATTTAAAAACCTTATTTTAAAAATAAATACCAATAAACACATATTTACATAATTAAAAATTCTAAATACTTAAAAAAGAAATATCTTAAATCCATTCATATTTACATAATTAAAAATTCTAAATACTTAAAAAAGAAATATCTTAAATCCATTTATAAATTTAGAAGATATAACTCATTCTTAAAAACAACATCCCTTCTCCATATTGTGTCGTCTCTCAATATGTTAAATTTTGTTATAACTGAATATGTTCAATCACTATTTCACTACTTATGGTGGTACGACTTATGTCCTAATGATCAATTCAATTTAATATTGTAAATGATTTCACAATTTTGAAACTACATTAAAATTGGCCTGGGGAAAATAGAACAGAGAATTACACCATTATACAAATAAAACCCACATGAGGCTCAACTTTCTTAAATGGATAATGGTTTTTTTTTTTAATATATAAAAGATTTAGTTATATAATAGGTTAAATTTAAGTTTATTAAACATATTCATATTTCATAACTTAATTAATAAATATTTTCATCTTTTTCGATATGTTTTGGATGATTTATTATTTTATTTATTTATTTTTTATGTGAAGTAAAATTTTATTAGTTAAAAATATGGGGTATACAACAAGGATTACACAATATTTGTTATTCTCTTACATGGGAGACTTGATCATAGATGAGGTAAACAACTAAGAGTACATTGTTACAAAATTATCTAAGCTGACTCTAAGAAATAAGCTTAATTGGCCATAAACATAGGAAACAAAACAAAGAAAAACAGCTAGCATTTTCAGTCTCTCATCATTTCAAAGGGTCTAAATATGAGCCATTCATCAGGATGTGATCCGATAGGACATCTGGGGATCTTCCTGCAGATGGTGGAATGCCTAAGTGGCACTCGATCTGCTCCATCCTCTATCTAGATTTCACTAGTATTTGTGCAGGTGCTCCAGTGATTGAGGGGTGTCCAGGTGGGATTCATGGCGGTCCAAAATCATCCTTCCTAACATGAATTTCATTTTCCAGTACATATATACCATCTACATGTATTGGTTGAACCATCTCCTCATGTGCCCAATGTCAAGTATCCAATTTGTCCATTCCATCAACACTTTTGTGTCTGAAAGGGAAGTTCTGTGAGAAGAGGTCTCCCCTTCTGCTTGGGTCATTTTTTCCTTTATATGATTTGGGGTGAGTTCTCGATATCGAGAGGCAAAACCTTCTATGTGGTGATGCGTCTAGGTGTCCCCTCGTTGGATTCTCTCTTGGTAGTAGGTAGCCCCTATCTTGACTCAACCCCTTTGTCTCGACATGGTTTCCCAACTTGCACATTTTATGACAATTACTTGCACCTTCACCTAATTACAAGTGTTATTGATATATTTGTCTCTTCCTTCCCCAAGTGGTTCCAATGATCTACACTAATTGCACCATGGGATGACCCAGATGGAAAATTCAACTTCAAAATATAAGAGATTTGTCACCCTAGAGCTTTATTGCCTCAAAAACATCATCTTCTACCTGCACACAACCTTAACACAAACCCATAACCAAAGCCATAAATATAACCTGGTCATCCCTGAAGAAAAAAATAGAGTAACAACTCCCCTCTTAGGTTGCCATGGAAAAAATATCATCATTGACTCTTGGCCTCCACTAAAGCAACAATTTTCATGTAGAAATTACTTGTAGATTCAAACTGCTAATTGTAATATGCTAAAACAATAGACTTGAATCTACTCTACTCATCAGTAGAAACAATTAAACAATCGCGAAATCACGAAGCATACAAGAGAAAGATTTTAATCAATACATTACACAATTATTTCATGGGGAAATCCATGACTAAAAACCCCTGCTATCTGTATATTGCGTTAGTCAGAAAATATGAGAAGATTACAATGCTTTTCTCAAGCCCGAGCAACCTCTACACTATCTCTATTTGTCTCACTGCTTCCTAGACAAGCCAAGGCTGATACTTAACCAATTTTCTGCTTTCCCAAGTCCCTATTTCCTTTCGATGTTCCTCAAGGAATTAGCCCCCTATTAATTAGGTAAATTCCTCAATAGGAATTGTGCAATCTTCAAAGGCCTTCCTTTGAGTGCATGCACCACCTGTACAATTCAGATGATTATACAACTGATAATACATTGTCCCTAAACTCCAATCTTAACTGGGTCATTATCAGATCTGACATGCATGAGTTATTTATGAGTGAATCTTCAGTTTATTGGTTGATCACTGCAGGCATAACCACACTACTAGACCTCCCACTAGTTCCTCCAACAGTTGGAACTAGTTTAACTAACTTTAACTTAGTTAGACTAAATTAGTTAATTACAACTCAAAATAAACTCAACAAGGACTCCTATAATGTAGGAGACACTCTACATGACTCTAGTTAGACCCTCAACTCAAATTAACAAAGCCAACTAAATCAAATTAATTTAGTTAACTAATACAAGTTGTCATGAGATGTGGAATTACAATTTTATTCCCAATTTAGTTCAAGGAAAAAATTAAATTAGGATTTTCCTGTTGCATTTTCAACACTCCCTCTCAACAAGAAAGGGATTATCTGCTACCCCGATCCTACCTCTATGAAAATCGAATTTTCATCTTGATAATGTCTTTGTCAAAATATCTGCATCCTATTCCTCTATAGGAATGTAATCCAGCAACATGATTCTCCTATACACACAATTTCGTAGTTGGTTATAACAAATGTCGATATGCTTGGACTGATCATGAAAAGCTAGATTATCAGAGAGTTTGATACAACTCTAATTGTCATAGTAAATCACTGTAGGATCCATTTTCTAACCAAATAATCCAACAAGGATCTTGCTCATCCAGATAGCCTCACAAGCTGCTTGACTGGCAGCCATGTACTCTGCTTCTACCAAATTGAGTGCAATTGACTCTACTTCTTGTTGTACCAAGAAACTATTTCTAATCCAATATTGAAGATTCCCCCTTATGTGCTCTTCCTGTCCGATGGACTCCCTACCTAAGCTACATCTGTGAAGCCTTGCAACTTCACTCCCTCTGTCCATCTGTACCAAAAACCAAACTGAGTGGTGCCTCTGAGGCATCTCAACACATGTTTAGTTTCCTTCCAATAGAATTTGGTTGGCTTAACCATTTCTTGACTAAGCTAGTTAACCGAAAAACATATGTCTAATCATGTGTTCACCACATACATAAGTGAACCCACAAGTTGCCTGTAAATAATAGCCTCCACTACTTCACTTGAAGTAGCATCTTCCTTCCTCTAATTACCTACTAGAGGAGTTTCCATGGGTTTGTTTCTCTAAATGTGGAACTTCTTTAGTATCTAGTTGGCATACTTGACCTGAGAGACAAATAGTTCCTCATCTACTTGCCATACTTCCATACCAAGGAAATAGTGCATGAGCTCCAGGTCCATCTCCAATTCTCTTTCAAGATCCTCTTTGTAAGGTTTTACCAGCTTCTCATCACTTGTCAGAATTAAATCATCGACTATATAATACTATAATCAAGAATTTAACTTCAACCACAATATGGTAAAGGTTTTCATCTGCTTCACTTTTGGTGAAGCCCAACCTAGTGAAATAGTTGTCAAACCTAGTGTACCAAGCATGTGTTGCTTATTTCAATCCATACAACACTTGCTTGAATCTACACACATGTGACTCTCTGTTGAAGGTTTCAAATCCTTCTGAGTGCTCAATGTACACATCTTCCTCAATCACATCGTCAAGGAATGTTGTCTTCACATCCATTTGATGTATATTTCATCCCATCTGCACTGAAAGTGTTAGAATAGATCTGATTGAATAGTACCTTGCTGCTGGAGCAAAGGTCTCCTCATAATCAATTCCCTCCACTTGAGAGAACTCTCTGGCCACAAATATAGCCTTATGTTTCTCCACACTCCCATATGCTGGTGGCTTTACCTTGTAAAGCTATCAGGAACACACCACTGACTTGAATGATGGTCTTGGGACCACTTCCCAAACATTGTTTCTGATAATGGAATCATACTCCTCAACCATGGCATCAACCCATACTGGTTTCTACATTGCTTCCTCGAATGAAGATGGATCAATCTCTACACTCTCGCTAATTAGAGCCATGTAGCTAGTGTGCCAATATGATGACCTCCTCTACCTACATTGTGATGTGGGTGCTCCCACATTCTCTCTAGCATCATGCATCAAATTGTCAACTTCTCTGGTGTGCTTCCCTCCATCTTTGGAAGTCTCTTCATGAGTGGGTGCTTCCACTCTCTGTTCCTCTGCATTTGGCTGCTCCACATCATCATGAGGCTCTTCTTTTGGAGCTAAAAGATCCTCATATGCATGTAACTAAAGCTCCCTCTCAAGGGAACATCTCATGTCCTTTTCTTCATCGAACTTCACATCTCTACGAACCATTGTCATCATGTGAGATGGCAGGTACACCCGATAGTTGTGAGGTGTATCGGTTTACCCCACAAATGTTCCCAACCTAGTTGTTGGTTCTAGCGTTTTCCTTGCATCCTTGGTAACATGACATTAGAATGATGAACCAAAGATCCTGAAGTCTGCCATATCTGATTTCTTACCTGAAAAATATTCTTCGGGTGTACTCATCCTGAGAATCCGATGAGGACTCTTGTTTTGCACATATATAGATGTGTTGCAGGCTTCAGCCCACAAGGGCAATGATAGGCCCTGATCATGTAACATTTCCCATGCAACTCCCACAATACTTTTGTTCTTCCTTTCAACCACCCCATTCTGTTGTGGGTTATGGGATGCTATTATCTCCCATCAAATGCCTTCTGATGCACAAAATCTCTTGGATTCATTTGACACATATTATCCACCGTTATCGCTCCTGAGAGCTTTAACTTTCCTACTAGTATCTTTCTCAACAAGTGCGTTAAATTAAGAAAATTTAGCGAACATCTGATCTTTCTTCTGCATGAAGAAAATCTAGCACTTACAAGAAAATTCATCTACAAATATTACATAATACATGTGCTTGGTTGTGGAGGCAGTTGAGAATGGTCCACACACATCTAAGTGAACTCTTTCAAGGATTTCTTGTGCTCGATTTTCTTTATCATGAAAGGTAACTAAATTGGTGAGATTCCCTAATGTACACCCTTTGCATGTGTCTCTCTACTCTAGTGTACCCTTGGGAAGTCCTATAGAAATTTGTTGCACAATCTTCAAAGCTCCATGGTGCAAGAAACCCAATATTTTATGCCACAAATCACCAATTTCTTGGCTCTACCCCTTTTCTGCTTTTGTGCTCAAAGCAACACAATCTTCTATATCCAATTTGTAGAGGTTCTTCACCCGAACCCTAATCTGTTTCACTTCTCTTGAGGCTATGTGACGAAGGAAATCCTTTCCTTTTCTAAATATCACATCGTAGCCATGATCCTCTAACAGGGAAACTGAAACCAAATTCTTCTACAAACTCAGAACATACTTGACATATTTTAATGTGAGAGGAGAACCAAACTCCCTCTGAAAGGTAACAATACCGATGTCGGTCGCATTATACCTCCCATCATCTCCCATTTCAATGTGCATCTGGAGGTCCTTCTCCTCCAAGTCACTGAAGAGTTATTTGTTATTGGTAAGATGGAATGACTCCACTATCTAGATACCACACACTACCCATCACCGATGTCACCATGCAAGCAATGAGGGTGAAATCCAACTCGAATTATGAAGCAAGAGCATCACCTACTGGTCCTCCTAAGGGATTCTTGCCAACCTTCTTGTGTGGACACTTCGTGGCATAGTGTCCCATCTCATGACAATGAAAACATTTAATCTTCGAAATGTCCTTATTCTTTCCACCTTGACTAGAATCTGATTTGGATGGGATTAATTTCATTTCCATTTATTCACCTTTGTAGTTAAAGCACAATTCTCCTCATCATCATGCTTGGATGAGGATCCATCTCTGGTGTTCTGCCAAATATCTTCTTGCACCAAGTCAGACCATAAACGCTCCCACTCTGGCAGCTTCTCCCTCCCATTTATTGAGTCCTGGTAGTTGTGCCAGCTCTTGGGAAGGCATATAAGTGCTAGGCTGACCAGATCGTCTTCAACAACTGTAACACCGACACTTCCAAGCTCATCCCGACATTGGGTGAACTTGATCAAGTACTTTGGTATTGTGTTTCCCTTTTCCATCTTGATTTTCCTGAGCTTTTCCTTTAGTGCCAACTTCCTATGGTCATTGTTGTTTTGAAACAGGTCTGTCAAGTCCTTCCACATTACATATGGAGTATCCTTTCCATGGAAGTTCCAGATAATATGATCTTGAACTCCTTCTAGGATAATCCTTCTCACCTTTGCAACACATTTTCTCCACTATGCTAGGTCTTGAGCATCAGTTGGCTTAGGAATATCTTTGTCTATGAATTACTTCAGATTGTTGTCCTCCAACACTGCCTCCATCCTATCCTTTCAAGCAATATAATTCGAACTACTATTAAGGGCATACTAGTGTCTCAATTCGTAGAACAACATCTTGCTGGCTCTGAAGTATGATACTCCAAATTTGATTTCACCTACAAAAGACAAACTCGTATTCTCCTCTTCTATAGTGATTTTAACTCTGATACCATGTAGAAATTCCTTGTAGATTCAAACTGCTAATTGTAATATGATAAAACAAAATACTTGAATCTACTCTACTCATCAATGGAAATAATTAAATGATTGCGAAATCATGAAGAATACAAGAGAAGAAATTCAATAAACACATTACACAATGGTTTCCTTGGGAAAGCGACAACTAAAAACCCCTCTTGTTTGTATATTTCATTAGTTAGAAAATATGAGACGATTGCAATGCTTTTCTCAAGCCCGAGAAACCTCTGCACTATCTCTATCTGTCTCACAACTTCCTAGACAAGCCCAGGCCAATACATAGCCAATTTTATGCTTGCCCAAGTGTTACACAGTAATTTGTCACTGTCTCCCTGTCAGTCTCCCTACTGTGTCATGGATTCAAAATAATCATGCTCAT
>Ga0181464_1001439_pt1 | contig 11625 bp, 12 predicted proteins | sample InSIn2gowninarea_FD_119074 | JGI IMG/M metagenome (GOLD analysis project Ga0181464, IMG submission 119074) | Clean room microbial communities from NASA Spacecraft Assembly Facility at Jet Propulsion Laboratory, Pasadena, California, USA -... ...
AAAAAAAAACATCGTTCCAGTATACACACTTTTCGTTTTGAGCACTGTTTTTGTGGTTTTTTTGGGGTTTTTGGGCCAGAGTTCTCGTTTTGAGTTTATAGTTCCCGTTTCAAAGTTTACATTGTTAAAGTTTTTCATGGTTGAAAAGTTGGAAGAGTAGAAGTATTGCAAGTACTGAGGTAATGAAGTTTCTGGTGGCAGAATAGGCCTTGTGTAAAGGTTTGATCCATGTGGCATGTCGCTGAGCCACGGATGATACCTGACATGCATGTTGCAGGAAAGCATCACCCCTCTTTGTCTGGTACGCCCTGTGACTTGTCTTCTTTTGCCCTGACAAACAGGAACATATTATGATGCTTAACTCCTCTGGTCGAAATCCCACGAGTCATGGTTGAAAACGAATGGGATTCGAACCAATTTCTTGAAGTTCGAGAGTGTGTGTGACTCTGCAAGTGAGCGGCACTATGTGAGTCACGAGACCAAAGGAAATGAACGTGGCATACTTTGCTGCTGATATCTTTGTGTCTGTGTATTGCAAGTCTATAATCTCTGCACGAAAGTGCTGAAAAAAGAACCAACGTAAGAGTGAACGACCTCCAACGTGGGAGACCAGTGAAAGAACTAGCGTGAGGAGTTGATGTATTAATGAGGGCATGCGAATTGTTTTTGCGTTGCATCGTTCAAAAGTCTCCAACGAATTATTATTTTTTATGGTTCATGTTTTTGAAGCCAAAGTCTAAAATTTATACACCTTTTCAAGATTTTATAAATAGTTATTTCATTTTTTTAAGTGATGTCATAAAAGGTTTTTAAGGAAAGTTTAAAAAGGGAGTTAAAACAGTAACATGAGAAAGTATGATTTGTAATTTTAAGATGAGTGCTTGTAATTCTTCAGGTAATGGAGTGATAAGGTGTTTGATGGAGGGATACGTTATCATTTTTAATATTTTGGGAGTAATACGTGATATGTGGAGTGATAAGTTGATTTTGTAATTATATTTTATATTTTTTTGAGTAGTAAGGTGTAATTTCTTTTTATAAATTTGGAGTGATAAGGTGTGATTTCGTAATTTTGGAGCAATAAGGTGCAATATTTTATTTTTTTTGAGTGAAACAAATTGTAACTCAAAGTATCTTTTACTTTGAGAGGGGTTAGAGTCAAAGAAGTCAAAATTGCAAGAGCATTGTAAAAAGTCAAAATTTGAAAGTTTCATTGTAAAATTCTAGAGAAGATGACTAGAGCCAAGAGAAAAGCTCAGTCAGTTTTCTTTCCGAAAAACTATATGAGGTTTAAGGCCAAGCCCTGATAGATCATTTTTTTTTTATGTGGTGTTTTTTCCATCTTTTTTGGTGGCGCATGATCCATCTTGGTGCATACATTTACTTTTACAATGTCCAAGCAGATAAATTTATTTTCTGAATCTAACAAACTTCAAGGATCAAAGAATTACAAGACATGTCAAAGGCAAAGAGTAAGCACTTTGATTTACAATGAAATTTGGCAATATGTATGTAATGGTGATGTTTAACCAAACAAACCTATAGATGTAGACTCACTAGTTAAATGGGAGATCAAAAGTGTCAAAACATTAGCAATAATTAAATTCTTAGTTAATGATGAAATATATGTTCACATTGAAAATTCTTCTGATGCATGGTGTGTCTGAAGAAATTTTAAATATTTATTTGATACAAAACCTAAATCTAAGAAAGTTGATCTTCAATTAAAATTGCTTCAATAAAAGTTAATAGAAGGGGGAGATGCACTTGAATACATTTCCATACTTAAAAACATTAAGAAAGAAATAATAAAGGTTGGATTTCAACCAATGGATGATAGTTTCATTACTACTATTTTGATTGTTGGTTTTCCTTCTTCATACACACATTTATTGGAAACTTTACAAGTAATTGGAAAACTAGAAAAGTTAAAATTTGAGGAGTTAAGGGAAATGCTAACTCAACATGAAAAATCTTTTCAAAAGAAGAAATAGGTTGGAGAAGATGTCTTCTTTAGAGAAGCTAGCACTATTAATTCTTCAGTTGAAGGTTCTGTAGGTAGAGGAAGATGGTACAACAATAAAAATCAAGATAGAGGACAAGGTCTTGATAGAAGTTAAGGAAGAGGGAACAACTTTAACAGAGGCAACATTTAAGGTAGAGGCAACAGTTGAGGCAGAGGAAACAATCAAGGAAGAGGATAAATTCAAGGTAGAGGAAGAAATCAAGGTAGAGGAGAAAGCAGAGGTAGAGGTTAAAGTCAAGGTAGAGGTAAATATTTTAATCAAGTTGTTTGTAGAAGATATAAAAGAGTTGGTCATTATGCTGAAGATTGTTGAACTTCTATTGAAAAGGTTCCAAAGTTTCAACAACACTTCGCAGAATTTGCTAATGATCAAGAATATGGCGGCTCATAATATGTCTTCACTACACTTCAAAGTTCAGAATCAAATGCATTATGGGTCTCCACATATCTTAAAAGTGATAATGAAGATGATTGGATCTTAGATACAAAGGAAACACAACGTATGACTTTTCAAGATGACTTCTTTTGGAACTTTCAACAATGTCAACTCAATTCAATGTTTCTTACAAATGATACAAGACACACTAATTGTGGAAAACGTGTAGTAATAGTTTATCTTCCTGGCATTAGAGAAAAACTAATTTCAAATTTTTGGTATGTACCAACTTTCAAGAAGAATTTGTTGTCATTAGTCACGATTCAACAAGCAGGAGAGAAAAACTAATTTCAAATTTTTGGTATGTACCAACTTTCAAGAAGAATTTGTTGTCATTAGTCACGATTCGACAAGCAGGACATCAGTTTGTTATGGAGGATGGTTTAGTAAAAATAAACTCCATCAAACAAAATATGAAGACAATCATGATAGGATCTGAAGATGGAAAACTTCTAAGGATGAAAGGAACAACCATTCCAAGGAACTCTAATTTTGCAAGAGAAACAAGTACAAATATTTCACCGATAAGGTTATGGCATGTTAGATATGGGAATTTAAACTTTGAAATCCTCTCTCAACTTCAAAAGCAGGGAATGTTTAAAGGTCTTCCAACTTTTAAAAATAAAATTCAAGTTGCGAAGATTTCATTTATGGAAAACAAAGTTGAGAGACTTTGCCAACAAGTTCATGGCACGCAAACAAGCGTTTGCAATTGGTTCACAGTGACATTTGCGAACCTCTACAGAATTCTCTAGGAGGTTGTGGATACCTTTTACTCTTCATTGATGATTTTAGTAGAATGATTTGGGTTTATTTTTTGAAACAAAAGTCAGAAACATTCGAAAATTTTAAGACTTTTCGCCAATTTATTGAGAATGAAGTATAAAAAGAGAAAACTGACACTCTCAGGACAGAAAATGGAGGGGAATTCACTTCCAATGAATTTCAAATGTTTTGTAGAGACAATGATATTAAAATAAAACTTACAAATATCTACACTCGACAGAAAAATGGAGTAGAAGAGCCAAATAATCACACCTTGTTAGGGATGGCAATATCCATGATTACTTTCAGAAATTTATGTCCTTTATATTCGACAAAAGAAATGTGTAATGTAGTCTACCTAAGGAATAGGTCTCCTACTTCTTCTTTGGATGGGATTACACCATATGACGCATGGTTTGGTTTCAAACCTCGAGTCAAACATCTTATAGTTTTTAGTTCAATATGTTATGCCTTAGTTCAGAAAGAAAAGCGAACTAATCTTGATTCATGAAGTTTGAAGTGTACATTGATTGGGTATTCTGATGAAAAGAAGGGATATCATCTTTTGTCCAATGGAAATTTTATTGTCAGTAGGGATGTTATATTTGATGAAACAGAAAGAAATAATGCCATATAGATAGAAATTCTTCTATATAAATTGGAAACTAAGGGAGATAAAAATGAAAGAAGAATACAAAATCAACCAAGTGCACAACATGGGTATGATATTGACTTATATTCATTAGAAAATGGTTCATCCATCTCACCAGCTTCATCTAGACCATATGGATATTCTGGAAGTTCAACTAAATCTCTTAGAAATAGTTCATATGACAGTGACTCTCCACACCCTAAAACTTTAGATCATTGAAGAACATTTATTTATATCAATCCACATTATAATGATGGCCATTATTCAGAACCACAAACAAGTGAATATCACCTTCCTAAATGGGTCATTCAACTTTTAAAGGATGTTAGGCCAGATGAAAAAAATAAAACAAGAACATGAAGTTCACAAAGAAATGAAAGGAATTTCTCCTTAATAACAAATGATTTTACTGATCCCTCCACATACAAAGATGTAGTAAAACATATAGAATGGAAAAAGGAAATGGTTGAAGAATACAAGGCAGTGATGGAAAACTTCACTTGGAAACTTGTTGACTGTCCTAACAATGTGAAACCCATCAGATGCAAATGAGTTTACAAAATTAGGTATAAGTTAGATGGAGACATTGAAAAATACAAGGCAAGGCTTGTTGCTAAAGGTTTTGCATAGCAAGAATGAATCAACTATGAGGAAACTTTTTCACCTATAGAAAAATGGAACGCCATCAAATTAGCACTTGCATTATCAGCTGAAAAAAATGGAAACTCCATTAGATGGATGATAAAAGCGCCTTCCTCAATGGGGACTTGCAAGAAGAAGTATATGTGACTTAAACTAGGTTTTCGCATTGAAGGGCAGGAATAGAAAGTATGCAAATCGATCAAGTCCTTGTACAGATTGAAACAATATCCACAAGCTTAGTATGAAAAAATGGACAAGTACCTTCACAAGGTTTCCTTTAACCAAAGTGAATCTGATGATACTTTACGTGTGTGCCAACAGGGTAAAAATATGGTGATTCTAGTTATGTATGTGGATGACTTGATCATTACTGGAAACAATAATGATCATACTTTGTAGGTAAAGGAGTTGCAGGCTGGATTTAAGATGACTGATTTTGGATTACTTCACTACTATATTTCAGTTGAAGTATTCCAACATCCAAACAATATTTTCATTTGTCAAAGAAAGCATGCATATGAACTTCTTTAAATATTTGGAATGCAATATTACAATCTCGTTCTCACCCCAATGGAACAAAACTTAAAACTTTGAAAATTTGAAGGTGTGGAATTAGTTAACAATACTACTTATAGAAAGTTGACTGGTAGCTTGATATATCTATCAACCACTCATCCATTCATACCTTATGTTGTCAATATTTCATCGCGCTTTATGCATGAACGAAGGGAAATTTCCAAGAATGCAGAAAAAAGGGTCCTTGGTGTTGGGTGTGAAGCCTGATTATCTTCTTTATTTAGAGGTATCACCGCATTGGACCCTAGTTTGTAATGTGGTGGCAACACCGCCTATAATATTTGCACTACAAGAGGGGTCCAACGGGGAGCAACAACGACCTTTAGGAGTGCCCCCACGATAAGGGATCAGGGATAGCGCCCCTAAATCTAAAAATAGATGTAAAATTTCCTTGTAAAATGTTGTAATTTCGTAGTCAATCTAGGTTATTCATTGAGGATTATTTTCCCTAGAAGGTAACCCCTCGCTATATATGAGGGAATTGTATTGCATCTATGCAGATATATATTTTAAGTGAGAAAGAGAGAGGATATTGTCTTAGAGCAAAGAGGGAATTACAACATATCTGTTGTAGGTTGTATCTCTTCAGTTTGGTGGATAATATAAAAGGAAGGACTAGTTGTTTCTCCATGGACATAGCCCAAATTGGGTGAACCACATATATATGTGTCTCTCTTGTTTTATGTGTTTTTTGTGTTTATATTTCTGCAATATATTTTATGTGTTCCATTGCTCTGTAATATATAATTTTCTAACACTAAGATATATCCAAGGGATGAAATATTTTGGTCTTATTTACAAAAATACTAAGAACTTTGTACTTGGTGGACATTCAGATGTAGATTTTGTTGGAAATATTTATGATTGGGCATGAACCTCAAGTTATTTGATGAACATGGGGTCAGTCGTAGTTTCTTGGAGTTGCAAGAAGGAAGCTATAATGGCCACCTCTTCGGCAGAAGCATAATATATATGACCATGGTAAGGAGCATATCAAATTGTTTAGTTGTGCAGAGTTTTGCAGGATTTAGGTACCCCTCAAGCAAAAGCCACATCTTTATTTAGTGACATCTAGTCAGCCATAAAGCTTCCCAAAAATCCAGTTTTCCATTCAAAACCAAAGCATGTGAATAAAAATTATCATTACATCAGGACACTCATCACAAAGGATGTTAGCAAACCAGTATATTATCCTTCAGAAGATCAGATCTTAGATATTTTATCAAAACCACTTGGCAGGATCAAACTTACTAAGTTCCTGGAAGAGCTTGGTATCTATTGTAATGTACTTTATATCAAAGAGGGGAATGTTAGATGATCCAAAATACATAAACTATAATTTAATTATTTAGATTCTAATATTTAATTATCTATAATCTTTAATTAATTATTAGAGACATTTAGAATAGCTAATTGTTGTAAAACATATGACATCTAGAAAGGTGTTGTTTCTTAGGAACTAATTTAGGAAAGTAGTTAGGAGTGTTGTTGTGAGAGAACTAAATGTAAATGGACACTTGTAAGTAGAATAAATGATCCATAACAAAATTATTTTAGGACCCAATCTTATCTAAAGCTTGTTTCTCTCTACTTGCAAGAGTGTTGAGTGATTGTGTGTAAACACTTGTAGATTTTATATAATTTTATTTTCTTTATTAATAAAATTTGTGTGTCTAAGGAGAAATATGTTATTACTTATCAAAATTTGTCTTCCATTTTTTGTGTGTTCTAATAGTCACATCAAAAGATGAGGGTTTTTGGACCTTTATTTTGTGGTCTTATATAACTTAGAATCTCCAACTGTGGAGTTATTTCTCTAATTGTGATAATTAAAGCACCACAATGAAAATTAGAGTGTCTTATTCCGAATTCCTTCATCTCTCATACCTGAAGAATGGATTCAATGTTCCTTCAATAGCCATATATGCTTATTGTGATTATTTATGCTAATACATGTATTGAAAATTATTGAGACAAGACCAGCTCTATTAGCAATTTTTTTTGGGATCCAAAGATCATCATATTAGTTAGTGTAAGCATCAGAATTTAAGCCTTCCTCCATGCAAACCGTAGACTTTTCTAGTCAGTTTTGTTGTACAATGACCCTGAATTCTAAGCCACATTTTCAAGGTCAGGACTCAAGCCTCTGCCCAGAACTTGGTGAAACTTCCATAAATGATAAATGACATAGAAACAAATCTTATAAAAAAAACTTGAACCAGGACTTGACCTGACCTCTCCCAATGGGGACTGACATTCCATCAAACACATTGTAAACATGAAAGCTACAAGTCATGAATGAAAATATGAACATATGATCTAAAAACTTATCTAAGGATAAATAAGAAGGAATAATTCCTTCTTACAATTTTTGTCATAACACCAAATAGGACTTGCATTTATTATCCATACATTCATTAGTAGAAATGTGTTAATAACCATACTTAGGTCTATCAATTAACTATGCTTATAACTAGCATATAACCAAATAAATAATAATGAGAGAATAATCATTAAATCCACATAACAACATGTACATTTACTCATAAAAATCAAGAGGAACTTAGCTCTTATTAACCATATATAAAATCCAACCAAGTCAGGGACTTCCACATACCACATGACCATAGATTGGGCTGAAACAAATATTTATTTTCACCAATTGTCCACGTGCCATATTACAAGCATGAATGTGGGATCTCATGGGATATAAACATCCATAAAAAAAAGGGAATCCATAGGTTAAACCACCTCCACCTCACCATACCGTGATCTCACATAAATTGATCCCGAGATCACAAAACTAAACTAAGCTTGGATGCCTCAGATTTCCTTCATGGTCCCTTAAGGAATTTTATTATCTCAACCCACTTGTGGAGGGATTCTGATCTAGGAGGATCTTGTCAGATCAGTTACATAGGTTCAATTTCGTTGTCAGCATTCAGTGTCCGGTGTCATCATCTTTGACAACGATATTTATGGTTTAGGTTGTCTGGTAATGTATATGGTTTTCACAGTGATATGGTTTGGAACTTGGTTATCGATATGTGGTTGTCATCAGTTCCACCAGGATTTGGTCATTGATATGTGATTGTTGTCTGTCTCGTAGAATTTAGTCATCGATATGTGATTGTCATTCGTCTCGTAGAATTTGGTGTCGATGTGGGTTTGTCGTCCATTTTGTAGGGTTTGGTTGTCATCATCATGTGACGATTGTCATAAATGTCACTTTGTGACAATTTGAGATAAATGGTTATGTTAGAACAAAATGATGAATGACAAACCCTAACCTAAATACCTAAAACCCTAATACATGAATCCTAAAATCTAAACATAACCTAAAGCATTAAGTATTACCCTAAGTCCTGAACCTTATCAAACCATGTTACATTACAACCTATGTAATAAAACATTTCTAAATGTAATAAAATACATAAAACATATGTTATACCCCTCTTGGCCTTTGTAGAACTAATGCAAAAACATTATAAATACAATATCAGTCCCTAACTGTGGAGGAGACCGCAGCAGGACCGTGGGACATGTGAACAGGTAGAGGTAAGATATATAACATAGTCCTAAACTATCAAACTAGACCGAGTGGAGTCTCTAACCATACCATGACAAGGGGCATGTGAACAAATCCGCCAACAAATAAACCTCGTCAGGACCACGAAGAGGGGAGGCGGTTAGGCTAACCATATAGCAGCTGTCACATGGAGGGATAGACAACCACGTTGGTAGCTGGAACCAATGGGTCTAAATGTCACCATGTCAGTTTAAGATTAGACCACCCTAATCACATGGGCATGATCAAGGCCTGCGCGCTTCTAGTTAAACCGCCAACAGTAATTTGTTTATTATAAAGTTTATTTTTGGGTTTTTGCATTAAGTTTGGCTATTTTAAATTAAACTACCATGTAACCTTATCCCTAGGTGTCAAACAATGACAAGACTGAGGGTAAACGAACCCTAATTGCAGCGCATTCATCTCGAACTCAACGTAAGGAGGCTATAGTGCACTTGCTGGGTTTTAAAACGTTGTTTTTCTCATTGAAGAGAATATAGTTGGTTTTGGAGTTTTGTGTGCAAATTCTGGAGGTTAGATGTTGTTTTGTTTTTAGTGTAACAATAGCATCTGGAGTCAGAATTGGGAACCATGATAGGCATTGGAAAGCTGGTTTAGAGAGATTTCTTATGAAAATGACCAGAAGTGCTTGCATGCATATCTAGTTTGGTCAATTTTCTGTGTAATTGACCTTCTCGGATTCAATCCTAATAAAGCAGTCGCCCATCTTGAAAGCGGATCCAGAGACGTAGTCCATCAGGGATAAACTCCGTAATCAGTATTGTTGTCTAGTATCATTGTGTATTTTTAAGTTAAGATTCAGTTCACTATTAGCATAATCAATTCTATTTCAGTTTTAACATATTGTCATTTCAGATCATATAATTTGGTATCAGAGTAGGTTGTTTTTGTAGAATTTTTTAGTGAATATTAACCAGGTCGAAGTCGCAATGTGGAGAGGAATACTCAAGCAGATTGATCCAGAAATTGGAAAGTGAAGAGTCGTTCATAAGTCAACCATGACAGGATCTGATGCAGTTGAAATGCCAGAAACTGAAATGAGTGATGAACAATTTCAGCAAGAATTCTGGACTATGCAGCAGATGTTGGGAGAACCCTACAAAGATAAGAAGGTGAGAGATGCAGCTTCTTCTTCAAAGACATCGAAGAAGGACAAAGGTAAATGCAAGGCTGATAAACTGTTACCGGGAAAAGTGTCTATACAGAACTGCTAGTCCCACTAAGGCTGGTGGTTGCCTTAGAAACAAACAAACTAAAACCACTCTAATTTTCCTTTATGAGAAATAGATGAGAGAAGAATGGAGACCAACCTCTGTCTTGCGCTTGGTTCCTTGCTCGGTCCCTCTCTCTTCTGATAGTCCTCTACTACTAGCTTCCTTGTGTACCCAGCTTCAAATAGCACCTGAAAGTCACATCAGCATAACACTATACGAGAACATAGATCTATTATCATAAACGATCTAGGATCAGATGTAAATTGACCACACAAATGCGTAAAACATGAATAATACAAGAGTATGGAGGAAAAATTGAATAGCTTTATTGATAATCAAGAAAGAGCCAAGAGAATTACAACCAATTGTTCCAACCCAGCATCATTCTCTCAGCAAGAAGCCCTTCTTCACCTCATGAAAAGCTTAGATCACCAAACACTATGATACTACACCAAGAAACCAACAGCACTTCCTTACAAGATACAAAATTCCAGCCTCTGGATCTCTGGGATGAGGGATCCATATATAGATGTTTGCAAGGGGGGTGAGTCAGCTTTTGAGATTTGACTAGTGTCTTGTCTCTGATAGTTCTTGATTCCACCTGGAGAATGATGATCTCTTACTCATCCCTAGTTGAATTCAGAGAGGCAAGTGTCATAGGAGAAGTTTCTGGAAGATTCCATGCTCCTCCACCTTGCGGATTGACCTTGCCATTTGTCCCTTCTCACCCATCGCACCCCATAGAAGGGCTTTTTGACATGCATCGCACCTACTTTGTGTATTTAGGTGGGATGTAGTGCACTTTGCCTATGGAGCAGGTGAAATGGTCTAGTTTTGACCAGTTCTGAGTAGATTTTCATGGAGAACTTCTGGGAGAAGATGTAATCAGTTGACCTTGTTCTTTTAGGGGTCAGAACAACACTTTTAGGGACTTAAGAGCCCTTGGTTTATTGACATTTATGATTGGGGTTGCAGTGCCCAAAAATGTCTATAACAGTTGCCCCCTAAAGCATGAGGTCGTTAATTTGTTGATGTCGGGTGAAATGCTTTATCATGAGGATCTGAAGTTCTTTCAAGCTAGAAGGAGACATGTAATAAGATACAATACAATACATTATCTTCATAATATTTTCATAACCTAGCTGAGGTGGGCATTCCCATGCTCAGCTTTATAAATTCATTTTCATGTACATAGGACAGACAATCGTCTGAGTGTAGACTGATGATTCTGTAAGAGCCATCATCCCTTAGATTGGATGATTATCTGTGCAGCAATGATGTACATTTGATGTCTTTATTTTCCTGAATATATATCGCATCCCGAATGGATGAAACTAGATCCGGGGTCTTCAATCTCGTTCGATCTTCACTCAAAGTACAAGTCGATCCATGTGAGAGATGTTCTGGAGTCGAACATGGAAAGACATTGCCTGATTACCAGCCAATGATGTAAGCTGTTAACAGGCGTGAGAGGAATCACCGATAATGATGATGAACCTCAAGGTACTACAGTACAATTTATGTGGTGTGAATAAAGGACTTGGTGTCGAACACCGCACAAAATCTTTTGGTCGAAGGCCATTAATGTAAACCTGTCTCCAGAAGTGAGAAACTTGCCATTGAGGCATGCAAGCTTCAAAGTACTGAAAGGGTTGTTCCTAGATCAACTTCTTGGATAATGAGCTGATGTCAACAAGAAGTGACCTGTCATAGGAGGGCATTAAT
>Ga0181464_1001524_pt1 | contig 11622 bp, 14 predicted proteins | sample InSIn2gowninarea_FD_119074 | JGI IMG/M metagenome (GOLD analysis project Ga0181464, IMG submission 119074) | Clean room microbial communities from NASA Spacecraft Assembly Facility at Jet Propulsion Laboratory, Pasadena, California, USA -... ...
AAACTAAAATTGCTACACATTTCGCCTGCCTTGCCTCATGGAATAATCTGTGCCTTCATATTAAATTCTCTGTTCTCAACTGATCGTTGGTCCCATACCATCCCAGAAGCTCGGTCATTCATCTATTGGTATTTGGGTAACTCACTAACACCCAATTTCACTATGAAGCTAATGAGAATTTGATTTTATTTTAGCAATGTTCATTTTCTACTTAACATTAGTAAAGACATAGAGATGATTTTTATTTTCTAGATTGGGCTTGATCACATCCTTAAAACATTTTAGTTTCCTTTCTCTCTCTAACACTTTATCACCCCACATTTATGCTTGAAATTTGAGGTTATAAATCCTTAATTTTATCCTTATTCTACAAAATCATATCCTCCTTTATCCTCCAATGGTTGAGCCCAAACTAGGCATCCTTATGTCATCCCCACTTTGAGACAAAGGTAATAGTTTCTCTTAGATGCAAAAGCAATTTTAGGATGCCATGTTTAATTTCCTCTTATGCATAACATACATATCCATTGCCATGCTCTCAAATGGGGGAAATCCTTGCTTCAATAAGGAGGATAGGATAGGGAATATTTATTTTAATCTTGATATTGTAGGTTATATACTAGCTTTAGATATTTACTATCTTCCTCCATGAATCTCTAGAGATACTCCAACCCCAAAATTGACATCCATATAAAATAATAGGAGTCACGAGAACCTAAAAAATGAGTTTCTTTTTATCCCATATCCAAATATTTGCTAACTTACGATTATTTTCAAGCCCACAATAAAATTTTGACCCTCAATTTATCCTTCTCACAATGCTATTATTTGAATTGAGCTTGTGATGGATATGAATTATAAGATACTTATTGAAGTAAATTCCTCCAAGTAGTTCTTGTCATATATGTAACTATCATGTGCTTTTTGTATTAAATTAACATGAGATTATTTTTCTCATTATTAATCATAATACCCACCTTGGGAAAAAATTATTGAAAGATTATTAGACTCTTGCTAAGATTGCAATGGCCCTTTCCTAAGAGAACAATATTATCGATACAAAGGAGAAGAGTTATGATTATATTGGTGATTTTCTGGTCAACACAACCTGCATCTTCTAAAAACTCTTCTAGCATATCAACGTGTACATAAAAGGCGGTATGGGATAAGGAATACCCTTGGTTAATTTTGTTATTGCATTTAATTTCTTCTCACCAACACTCGATGATCTTAAACATGGCAATGAAATTCTCTAATGGAAGTGTGATCCTCAAGTTGAGAGTAACTATTATCTCATTCAACCTCTAACATTAATTTTTATTAGGAACTATGTCAAAACATTTCGTAAAGTCAAAGAAACAACATAAAGTATATGTTGTATTCCTTTGACAATTATTTGCAATGATATTGAGAATAACAAGGTCATCTATAATTGAATTACATCTCCTAAATTCATCCTATATTTTATCTCTATTACTATAGCTTTATATCCATAAGTTAATCTTCATTTCCAAAATGATTCCATACAACTTGGCTAAAGTACATCCAATCACAGTGATCCTATAATTATAGGGATTACTTTATCTCCACTTTTAATGATTGGTAGAATGAGGTGTTAGCACCTAAATCTACCCTAGGCTGAAGGAAGGCAAAAATTAGGGTAACCACAAACCATGCTCAGTTTGGTAGCTAGCCCTACCAGAATAGGAGAGGGCTCTCTCTGAGTCACGCTCAGTGAATAGATAATTGAAAACGGTCTGAGATGACTTACAATGAAATATTTACCTTAGGCTAGTAAGTGAATAGGGATTCGGGAAACAATTTTCATGAATGACCGAGCTTCTGGGATGGTATGGGACCAACGATCAGTTGAGAACAGAGAATTTAATATGAAGGCACAGATTATTCCATGAGGCAAGGCAGGCGAAATGTGTAGCAATTTTAGTTTGAGGTAACGCGGAATGAAAAGATTGCTGAAGAAAGTGAAAAGGGAATAGTCACATGAATCCTTTTCAATAGAAGAATAACACTGAACATGAAATTTTCCCACAGGCAGAGCAATAAAATTGAATTCTACCTAATCTCACTCAGAAAATTTCACTGGAAATGAGCATGAATTGAATTATGAAACATAACAAAATACATATGAAAACATAAGAAACACATTTGCTACACTCACAACCACAAGAATCTCATGAAACAAAGCCGCTACCTTTCATTAATTCTCTGTCAAAAATACAGAGTGAAGAAATAGAGTTTCTTTCCCACAGTCTCCCAGAAGTCACAAGCCAACCAACCCTTTGCAAATAGCTTGCATACAATATATAGAATGTGTGAGGAAGATATAGAATGGCCAAGGGTTGGGGAGTTGCTTGAATCATTACAAAATGGAGATGAAGAGCCAACCATCAGCTACAGGTGCAGCGCTACAAACATGACATTTGGCCTTGGTGACCCATCGCCTTCCTTCGCCACTTGGATAGAAGCCAATCTGGAGAAAAAACACTTTAAATGCTGCCTTTAGTGCCAAAAAACCGAAGTGTAGATGAGCGGGCCCACTTGGAGAAGTCGCGAACCGAAATTTCGTGAAACGGGAGCAAAATTGGCAATTTTTCCTCTGTGCGCCACGCCATTTTCTCTATATGTTGGGCTACTTTGGGGCTTGTTTTGGGGCACTTTGAGGTGTCCAAAATGTGCCCAAGTGGGCTTGTCAGAAAGACTGTCCTGTCTACTTTCTAACCCTACTATAATTCTTGAATTTGGTGCTCATTTGCCCCTCCAAATATTCATTCTTCCAAGACTGCTTCTTGTGTGTCAAAAAAGTGGAAAAGAAGCCATTTTTTGGGTGTTTTTGACCTCTAGGGGACTCAGATCTTGCCCAAATTTCTTTCCCGAACACCAGTAGTCATAATTTTCCATGCTGAATCTAAAAATGCAAGCCATTCCTCATTTGCTGAATTGCTTGCACACGTACTGGGTCAATACGAATGCGATCCTTTGAGATAATGTGCCCAAGTAATTTGCCTTCCTCCATGGCTAACAAGCTCTTCTTAGGATTCAGCGATAAGCCATATTTTCTGCACTTTTGAAAGACAATTTTGAGATGGTGCATCTATTCTTCATCAGATTTGGAAAACACTGTCAAATCATCTAGATACACCACCAAAAACACATCCTTCTCATTTGCAAAATCCAAGTCCATTGCCTGCTAAAATGTGGCACCTGTATTCTTTAAATTGAAAAGCATTTTGGCATAATGAAAGGTTCCCCATGGAGTGGTGAATGTTGTTTTGTCTCTATCATCTTCATGGAGAGAAATTTGGTTATATCTAGAATAACCATCAAGCAGTGACATACGAGATGCCCCCACTACTCGCTTAAGTACATTGTCCATTTTGGGCAGTGGATAGTTGTCTTTCAATGAGACTTTATTGAGGTTTTTGAAATTGATGCACAAGCGGATCTCACCTGTCTTCTTGTGTATGGGCACCAAGTTAGAGATCCAATCTGAAAATCTAATCGGCACAATGATGCCTGACTTGTACAACTTGTTTACATCCTTTTCAATAGATGGCAGCAACTTTGGATTTATTTTTCTCAGCTTCTGTCTAAATGGTTTTTGATTGGGCTTGATGGGTATCATGTGCTAAATGATATTGGTATCATAGGTCTTTGAATCAGAATAATCCCAAGCAAACACATCTGCAAATGGAGCCATCAAACTAATGTATTTGTCCTTGATTTTTGGCAGTAATGCTTTAAACAATTTTACCAACTTAGGATTGGCAGCTGTTCCGATGTTAACCTCTTCTACACCCTTCTCTGTTGGCTACAGTTTTGGCTTGCGGACCACATCATATTGATCAAAAAGTTCTTCTAGAGGTATCAAGCCTTTAGGAATAATGTTATTTTTCAGCTGCAACACATCCATTTCATTGATCTGCACTTCATCTGTACCATTCCCTTTGCCATCGTCACTTTCTACACTAATGAAGGTTTCTTTGAACTTGCCTTTGTTTTGCAGAAAATCCTTAATCTCCTCATCATCTTGAAATACTTGCCAATATCTCTGATTGTCTAGAATGGTTGGATGGTGCTTGACATGGATTTCAAATTTATTGATGGAGTTCATGGGGATCTTCAAACTACTTGCTGCCTTAGCAAGAGCATCTACAATACTATTTTGCATATGAGGCACACATGTCAAGGTGTATTCTAAAAATAACTTTAAGATGTCTAAAACTGCATTACAGTAGGCCTACAACCTAGGATGTTTTGCTTGATACTCGCCTCTGACCTACTTTATTACCAATTTGGAGTCACCATATACCGAAATCCTTTTGGTATTCAACTTTCTAAGAATCTTCAGGCCAGCAATCAGAGCTTCATACTCCACTTCATTGTTTGAACACTCAAAGGCCAACTTGTAAGAGAAAACCCTCACATTATTAGTCACTTTGTATGGGACAGAGAAAGGACTGTGTACCCAAATTCCAATTCCAGTGCCATCATTACCTACTGCTCCATCAAAATCCTTGGTCCACAAGCCTTCTTCCTCCTCTTGTAAGTGTTGGAAATCTATTTTCTGTGCCTTGACTGCTTACTGTCCATTGCTTTTAGCTGATTGCCCAACATTTTTCTGCTTTACTTGTCCTTCTCTCTTCAAAATTTCTCTTAAATTTTCTGTTATTTCTGGAATGTCGTCTGCTTCTACTATCTGACTATCTATATCATTTAAACTATCTGAAAACAAAACAAAAGACTCTAAATATGTATGTACATAGTTAATTGGATGATTTATAGGTTTCTCCTTGCTTGTGATCATATATTTCATTTTCTGTTCCCGATACAATTTCCTCGTCTGTCCAAACACTAGGATGGTTGCATAGGAGAAATCCAGTTGTAGTGTCCCTTTCAATTTCGCGACCCAAGACCTGGAAAGAAGTATGCCAAACCTTGGAGGAATATCTGCTACCACCACATCCATCAAAACATTTTTCATGGGAGGTTGATCCAAACTCACAACTAAGTATTTGATGAGTCCTATACATCTCACTCTGCTGGAATTAAATGAATAGAGATCATGGTATTGTCGGGTGATGTCCAAACCGAGCTTATCCATAATAGCTTTGGGCATGAGATTGTAAGAAGCTCCGGAATCGAACATGGCATTATGCAACAAAAAATCATGCAATCTTAAACTGATGTAAAAGGGTGGTACATCACTATCATGAGACTCACCATTTGATGTTGGTCCAAAAATCATTTCAGGTTGATCATCTTCTACATTTACCATGTTGGACATTGGGTCCAAATTTAACATTTTAGATATCTGTCCTCTATAACTACTGTTCTTCATTATTTCAATCAAGGGGATGGATACCTTTAACTTAGAAATCTCATTCTCTAAGCTAAAAGCGGGAGTATTTTCTACCTCTTTGACTGGGATTTCTTTCTTTTCCTTTTCCTTTGATGCAGTTTGCTGTTGTGATTGTTCTACTGATTTTGATTTGCTGCTCTCCGGACAAACCGCCTCTTTTCCTTTTCTTTGTGTAGTTGATGAATCATTCTTTGCTGCTTCAACCTCCTTATTTTTCTAAATTGGCTTGGTCGGCACATCTCTGTTTCTAAGTGAATATCGCTGCTACTGTGCGAATAGAGCATTCATATACCCCCTTTGATATTCTTCTGATTCTTCTTCCAAAACAGTATCGCTAGCTAAAATGAAATCTGCATCTTTGTGTGCAACTGAGCTCACTGCACACTCCTCTTCTTCGGTAACGTAAGTAGGCAGCTCATCTGGAGTAAAAAGGTGGTTTTCTTCACCTATTACATTTCCATCCTCATCTGAATCTGGTCCATGTACAAAATTTTGCTGCAAAGGTGTTTGTACCGGCTGTTGTGATGTCTGCTCTTAAGGTCACTGATCTCTCTGTAATATTCTATATTGTGGCTGCTGCTGGCCACGGAAGTTAGGATTTCTAACTTGTGGCTGAGGCTTATCGAGCTTCACCCTTTCAAGCATCTTCTCTACTTTTTTGAGTAGTTGATCCATTGAAGAAGACTCTTCCTTAACAATGACTTTTTTTTCTTCTTTCGCTCTAGCTCTTTTGGATAGCAGAATTGCTTCAACGCTGACTGCGATTTTCTGCATATCTTCCATTGTAGCAAGTTCTCTCTCTCTTAAGTGATAGGCCATGTCATCATCAAAACCTTCTGGAAACTTCATCATATCTAGTCTCACAGGTGGCTTCAGATGATCTGGAATTTTGATATAGACTGCATTAAATCTAACACAATAATCTTGGACCGATTCACCAGCGTTTCGTTTGATTTGTTCCTATTCGGCCAGAATTTGAAGGGGATTCTTTTTCACTTCCCATTGGTTCAAAAATTGTCTCTATAGCTCAGCCAAGGTAGCAATACGTTCTGCTAACAAACCTCTGAACCATTTCCTCACTTCACCTGCAAATGTCTGGACAAAGAGTCTCATTGCCACATTCTCCTCATCGATCTTGTGGAATTCATAGAAGTCTGCCATCTTGTCTACATGCTACTGAGCAGTGATGCTGTTTCGAGTGCCATCAAAAAACGAGATTTTTCTTTGATAATCTGAGGGCATATCATCTAGAACTTGGGGCAGAGCAAGGGGTGTGAAACAGGCAACCATCACTCTCGGTGGATTTGACCTTGGAGGTGTTGGAGGAGTGTGCACAGTTTGCAAGGGGCTAGTAATTGGAGTTTGGGGCTATGCCACAATGTAATTATCGATCGATCAGTTAGCTCTTTCTGTTTCTAAGTCTACAAGAAATTATGGATTGCGGACAGTATTGTCAATAGCCCTTTCGGACTTAGACTCAAACAATGATATTTTGAACCGCTCGTCAAACTCAAGCTCTTCAAGGTACTAAAAAATGTCGAGACATGAATGGGATTTGAACATGGGAGTTATGGTGCTTTCTCGATGAAGGAATCTTGGAATCAAATTGGGATTTTCGTAGATGTGAGGAGGGTACGGGTTTGGATTGCCTCTAGTATATCATCTAGAAGCCAGCGTGCTATTGAGAAAAATCGAAGGACATGACCAATTTACTCAGCCTATCCAATCCTAAGCTCGTCATCTAGAAGCTTAGAATTATTATGAAACAAGGGGATTTGATTTTAGTTTGATTATTCCCCAGCGGAGTCGCCACTATGTTAGAACCTAAATCTGCCCTAGGTTGAAGGAAGGCAAAAATTAGGGTAACCACAAACCATGCTCACTCTGGTAGCTAGCCCTACCAGAATAGGAGAGGGCTCTCTCCGAGTGACGCTCAGTGAATAGATAATCGAAAATGGTCTGAGATGACTTACAATGAAATATTTACCTTAGGCTAGTAAGTCAATAGCCATTTGGAAAACAATTTTCATGAATGACCAAGCTTCTGGGATGGTATGGGATCAACAATCAGCTGAGAACAGAGAATTTAATATGAAGGCACATATTATTCCATGAGGCAAGGCAGGCGGAAAGTGTAGCAATTTTAGTTTGAGGTAATGCGGAATGAAAAGATTGCTGAAGAAAGTGAAAAGGGAATAGTCAGATGAATCCTTTTCACAGAAGAATAGCGCTGAACATGAAATTTTCCCAAAGGTAGAGCAATAAAATTGAATTCTACCTAATCTCACTCAGAAAATTTCACTAGAAATGAGCATGAATTGAATTATGAAACATAAAAAATACATATGAAAACATAAGAAACACATTTTCTACACTCACAACCACAAGAATCTCATGAAATAGAGCTGTTGCCTTTCATTAATTCTCTGTCAAAAATACACAGTGAAGAAACCGAGTTTCTTTCCTACAGTCTGGTAGAAGATACAAGCCAACCAACCCTTTGCAAATAGCTTGCATACAATATATAGAATGTGTGAGGAAGAGATAGAATGCCCAAGGGTTGGGGAGTTACTCGAATCATTACAAAATGGAGATGAAGATCCAACCATCAGTTACAGGTGCAGCGCTACAAACATGACATTTGGCCTTGGTGACCCATCGCCTTCCTTCACCACTTGGATAGAAGCCAATTTGGAGAAGAAACACTTTAAATTCCACCTTTGGTGCCAAAAAACCGAAGTGTAGATGAGCGGTCCCACTTGGAGAAGTCGCGAACCGAAATTTCGCGAAACAGGAGCAAAATTGGCAATTTTTCCTCTGTGTGCCGCGCCATTTTCTTTGTGCGTTGGGCTACTTTGGGGACTTCTTTGGGGCACTTTCATGTGTTTGAAATGTGCCCAAGTGGGCTTTTTGGAAAGCCTATCCTTTCTACTTTCTAACCCAACTAGAATTTTTGAATTTGGTGCTCATTTTCCCCTCCAAATCTTCATTCTCCCAAGACTGCTTCCTGTGTGTCAAAAAAGTGGCAAAGAGGCCATTTTTTGGGTGCTTTTGACCTCTAGGGGACTCAGATCTTGCCAAATTTCTTGCCCGGACACCAGTAGTCATAATTTTCCATGTTGAATCCAAAACTGCAAGCCATTCCTCATTTGGAACTCTAAAATTTTATCACATGGAGAAAATCCCTGGTTTTTTTCCCAAAAAATTACCATGTGACCAAAAATTCCCCAAATTTCTTGAAATTTGGGCTGGAGGTTCTATATGGGGTGCTATGCTGAGCCATAGAATCCTCAGCCATGATTCTAAGCTGATATTGCTCTTTTTCCTCCTTTGCCTTTCTTGTTGTTTTCCTCAATTTCACCTTCAAACTCCTTATTCTGGCCTGGGCGCTCATGTTTCGTACCCTGTAACGGAAAGCCATGTGTCTCAGTAAAGCAAGGTCCTGGTTAGCCTTGTCTAGTAGCCTCTCCAAGTGCATGTAGACTCTCTTGAGATTGGCGTCCCGATCCTCATTGATTTCTTGCTCCAATGATGTGATTTCTTGCACCTGCTGGTCCTCAAGCTACTTTTTTGTCTGCTCCAGGTACTTCATGTTCCACTTGGCCCTCTCCAAGTCAAGGGATAATGCCTCAATCTCTGATTGCTACTCCTGGATGATCTCTTTAAGCTCTGCATTTGTTGGCTCTATATATGTCTCATCATCATGAAGGAGAATCAATTCGGTCTCTCGTTCACCTGATGGCCCTTCATCTTGCATTGGCTCCTTACCTCTACCCTGCTCCTATGATGTTGATGTAGGAAGTGAGGCCCCTTCCACCCCGAGTGGAGATAACACTCGCTTTGCTGTTGCAAACAAAGGTCTACTGCCTTTCTGATAGGTGATGTATACTGGCATAGTAGCAGTCTCATGTTGCTCATACTAATGAGATGGGCCACGTATCTCATGCTCTACCTCTGATACTACCTGTGGAGCACTGAAGAAATCACGGGAGATGAAGTCCTCCCAAGCAATACCCTGCAATCCCAACTAATGGTCCACCAGAATACGGATAAGAGCAAAGTGATAAACACTGTTGAGCTGCTGCCGAGGGGTCTTATGCTGCATTAAATTTTTCATCCTCTCTATGTTCCTGCAAATGAAAAATGGGAGGTTCATCATTCGCACCCTAGTAAAGTGCATGAGCAACCTGATGTGATAGGCATAAAGGCGAGAAAACCTCCCCTCACAACTGAAGTATTTCATGATCAATTTCGTGAGTGGAGCGTACTCATCTCTCAAAAATATGAACTGGAAGACTCTTGTAAGCTGACCCAAACAACTGGCCTTAATGTAAGGCTCATAATGATGCCTCTCCACCTTCTTCTTCTTATGCCACTATTCTCCAATGTTCGGTATGCCTGTTGCCACTGATATGGTTTTGGGTGTCGATGTGAAAGTGATCCTAGCCAAGATAAACTTACGTCCATGTATGTGAAGTGCCAAAAGACGGGCCAACTCATGATGGACTCTGACATTTTCCACACTTTGACAAAATTAAAAACATGCTAAGTGCTAGAAACAAGACATAGTAAGAGGGCATGCCTGCAACTCAGTGAGGGTGTTTGGCTCATCTCTAAGATATTTGCCACTCCGGTGATGTCTCCTGTGGGCTCTTTCTCCTGAAGCTATGTGACTATGGGTCTCCTCCTCATATTTTGATGAAACTTCTGATGCGATGACTATTGTTTTGTAAGTTGAATTTAGGCTTCCCTTTGATTTTAATGAAGCTGGAGGTTGCTTTGACAATCTTTCAATTGGATGAGCTCCACAAAAGGTTTTGCGCGAATTGGGTGGTTTCTGGGCGTTTTACCCCTGTGCGCCGTGTGCAATGCCCAGTGCACCATGTGCCCTGAGTGTGCCGCACTAGTAATGATTTTCAACGGTGGGTAGGCTCTGTGTGTGCCGTGCCCAGTGAGTGCACCGCGCTACTGTCTTTGTGCACTGCACGGTTCGAGATCACCCAAAGTTGCTCCAAATCACTCTAATTCTTCAACTCACGACCTTGCACCCTTCTTCCAATGCCTTACTTCCACAATGAGCTTGTTTTATGGTGATATTTGTGCATATAGGTGTGGAGGTCATTTTTAAATTAACCTTTTCCAAAACCCACTTTCTATGTCTTGTTTCAACACTCTTTTCACTGACTTTAATACACCCTGATTTTCACTTTTTCTTTGAATTTTGGGCTCAAATGACAAAATTTTCGACACTTTTCATAGGGATTTCATGATAGAGCACTTTGGCCATGGAAACCATGACTGCACCTGAAGAAATCAATTGTCGACCCTTTTTTGAAAATTTTGTCACCAATAGCACTGTTGGACTTTTCTTCAAAATAGAGTTTTGAAGAACCGTCAATTTTTATCAATAAGATGATGGAAAGATGCAGATCATTACTTTGCAAGAGCATCACTCTAGCCTGCATGGTTTTACTGGGAATATTTCAAGACCGAATTGATTAATTCCTAGACCTAATGACCAAAAATGACTTTTGTCCATTGAAGGACCAGACCTCGACTGTTATGGACTTTTTTATTATTTGACACAAAGACTTAAGCCAACATGAACCAGACAAGAGGGAAATGACTAGCATGACCTTCTCCATCAGATTATGGCATGCCCCTAGCGGAATGCAGCTGGGTGAATGGAGTGGGACACCTAAAAAGGAAATGCATAAAGAGTTTTGATCTCTGACGGAGGACTGACCAGACCGACTCTAACATGAGGCTCTATGTCCAAGGGATTATTTCACTACTAAATTTAAAACCTTATATATGTGAGGGATGAGGATAGGCCATCCCATTTTAAAAAATTTAACTTGGTAGACATCAATATCCTCGTATTTCCCATTTGTGAGCTCCTTAACTCCAACATATTCCAAAGAGAAGATATCGTCCTATATATGGGGATTCATGTTATACACATTTTTGGGCACTTCAACCTCAATCATATATGTCCATAAACCAAGGGCTCCTAAGTCCCTAAAAGTGTTGTTCCATCCCCTAAAAGAACAAGGTCAGCTGATTACATCATCTCCCAGAAGTTCTCCATGAAAAACTACTTAGAACTAGTCAAAACTGGACCATCTCACCTGCTCCATGGTCAAAGTACGATGCATCCCACCTAAATGCACACGGGAGGTGCAATGCATACTGAAAATCCCTTCTATGGGGTGCGATGGACGAGAGTAGACAAATGGCGG
>Ga0181464_1001533_pt1 | contig 11607 bp, 5 predicted proteins | sample InSIn2gowninarea_FD_119074 | JGI IMG/M metagenome (GOLD analysis project Ga0181464, IMG submission 119074) | Clean room microbial communities from NASA Spacecraft Assembly Facility at Jet Propulsion Laboratory, Pasadena, California, USA -... ...
CAAAATCATTAAAATGTAGTAGTATGCCCTAGTTTCTTACAATAGAAATAGGTATGCTTTTTAGAAGAAGAGGCGGGTTGTGAATATTTGGGTTTAGAAACTTATTTTGAAGGAGGAGTAGTGGTTTGAGGTTTGAACTTTTGCTTGTGATCCCTATCCCTAGAATGAGATTCAAAAAGTGCCTTAGAGGAAGATGATGTCGTCTCAAGAGTGGATATTTTTCTTTCCTCTCATGATACAATCACAAAATTCTTCCAAGCTAGGCATTACAAATTTATCTCCCATTGCATTTATTATGGATATAAATGTAGAAGCAAATATGTGAAAAGGATCCTTTAATTTTGACATGATAAAAAAGATACATTCCTTCTCTTCTTTCTTTTTACCACTCCCCTTCAATTGTGTGTACAAGTTCTTGAATTTAGTGAGAAAGTCTACAATAGTGGAAAAGTCATATGGATACAAAGCAGTGAGTTGGGCATCAATATGCATTGCCCTCATTATGTCATTTTTACCAAATAATGACTCTAATTTTTCCCATGCTTCATGTGGTATTTCAATATTCTCAAGGTGCAACCAAAAACTCTCACTTACATTAGATTTTATCAACCCAAATGCCTCACCTAATGGTTTTGTAAATGACCAATTCTTGTAGTCTATCTTGAAGGTAAACTTTTGTTCTTTAATGAGGTTATTAAGACCTATTTATGCCAAAAGGATCATCATCCTTATTTTCCAGATATGATATTTATGTGAAGTGAGTGGCTTTACTCTGAAAATCAAATCCATCTTCACCAAGAAAAAGAGTGCTCGTAAATCAACACCTATATACTCCTACCCAAAAAATATTTTATTCATAACTTTATAAGATAGAAAGGAAATATACACTAATTCACTACAAATAATTTAGATTCACAATCCTAAGGCAAAAAAAAAAATCATCTAAATCGAAGTTTGTTGTAACACAACCCAAACTTTCACCATCTAAAACAACTAAATTTAGGACCAAATTTTTTTAAGTTTATCGATCTATCTGTTTTATAAGGTTCATATTAATAAACTTATATCCCACATATATTACATATTGATACCTTATCAACTTTATTTAGACCTCATATTTTCTTTGTAAGTACGAGGGTACATTCACCAGGTATTCTTGTCTTTGCTTACGAGCGGATACCCCTGATGATCGTGCCCTGGTTTTATTCAAATGAGATATTGAACTTTATTACCTATATGAAATTCACCATATTCTATCGTACCATTGTGCTTGAGAGAGTATACATGTCACATCATAAGGATTTAATACCACTAGTTTAAATGCAAATTTTTGTTTGAGAAATCTTATGATTTAGATCTCATAACAATCCCAAGCATAAATTTTAGGGCTGAAGGTCTTGTATCTCAAATTTTGGACTACTTAGTAATCTTAGGTTCTAAATATTCATTGAATTATCTATATTATATATAAGCAAGAGTCATTTATGTCAACAAGGTACTATCATTACTCATCTATTTAATAGTTATAGAGTATTGACTAATGAAACTCATTTAAACTAGAGATTTAAACACCCATATATTTAATAAAACTTCATAAAGTTACCTTTAATGAAATGTTTAGAATACAAAGCCATTACATAGGAGAGTGGTATTGAAAGTTGTACATTCTTATACATTCAATAGATGTTTCAAAAATAAATTGAAAATTCATAATTATTAGAGCCAAGGATTAGTCAACATTAATAGTTTTATTCTAAGAGGTGATTTCTCTCTTATCGTTAAACTATGCTAAGGAAATGATATATATATACACATATTCATTCTTGATAGAACATTATAAAGTTAGAGATCGTATTTCCATAATTCTAAAGTTATATAATAAGAACCTTATTTATTATCATTCATTGACCATTTTCATGTAATTCCTAATTTAACCCATCTAAGCATAAGATTATACCAAATACCTTTTAAATCTCTTATGATGCATGAATTTTCTACAAATTCTATACTATCAAACTATTACAAGGTAATATTAATTTACACTAAAGAAGGGTAACCTTGATTATTTAACAAGAGTCCCTTTTTACAAGTCATTGTAATAAATTCATAGGAATAGTTTCTTCAACACAACTTCATTCTCTGGCGTAGATTTTTCCATATTTATCTTCTAATTTCTTCCAATGCTCAAAGGAGATTGGGTCAAGTACTAGGAGGTGAAGAGTTTGAGGATCGGAACAATCTCATTTTCACATTTGACCATGATGCAAGCAAATCTCACTAAAATCTTTTCATTAATTCTAAAACTCCTTTTTTGAATCTTAGGAGGATTAATGGTTACCTCCCTTCCTTGGTCTTGTAATAAAATCTTTCATGAACAATCGATACAAATGAATCTTATTCCATTAATATTATTACCACATCATGCTATATATCTTTCGTTATTAATATTTCTACCATTATAATTAATTAAATTATAATATCTATTTTATTCTAACAAGTTAATACTTTATCACACAAATCTCGTTGGACTTTAGAAATTACATTCTTCATTAAATAAAAACTATAAAGTAAAGTTCCACTATAGTGACTAACAAAGGATGGGAAATATCAACAAACAAAAAGGAAAAGCAACTATCTTTGGTCGCCATTGACCTACGTAACATTAAAAGGTAATTTTTAATACATCGTACGTGAGTCCTTTGATTGACATTTCAATAGTATCTCATAAAGATTGTTGGTTAAAATTTAACGTTGGTTCCTGAGATCATCCATATTGCTATGATACTAGTCAATTTTTGGGAAGAAACATGTTAGATTAGGTTGGGCGAAGGTTAGAGATATTGTAATGGCATCTCCAACACCCGAGCGCTTCCCAAAATTCTTTACTACGTGCAGATCTGTGGAATCCCATGAACTCTGTCATTACAAAATCAAAATCCTTATATATTTTTGTTTTTATGGCGTTGCCATGTAAAGAAAAGATAAGGAACTCATCCAACAGGACTCAGAAGATAGATCTCTATGGCGTGGGGATAGCATCACAATCGAGCCAGCAGCGAGGTGATGTTCATTTGACTCATTCTCATTTTTAAAGGACTATGTAGGGAGAGTGAAATGAAAAATGTCAAGGATATTCTCCCAAAGCGTAAAGTATATAAGACTCCTATTAGAAAACAAAATAAAATAAAAATATTATTTTTGTCATATGGAAAATCGAACTCTGCGACTTTTGTCAACATATTTCAGCGTGTGCCATCGAGGGAGCTCGAGAAGGAGGTATGGATATCCATCAAGAGTAGTTGAAAATGGTTTCTCACCAGATATTATGGTTGTGAGAGCTTGATAGAAAAAATACAAAGCTCAGGGATTGTTTGATAGTATGAGTGATACATCACATTTTCATGGACTGTAATGTTAGCAGGATACGCATAAAATTGGATTTTCTAAAAAGGCATAAGAGACTTTTAAGCAAATGAATAGTCAAACGTAAAGCCAGAATCTGAAACCTTTGACAACATTTTCCAATGTGTACCACGATGGGAATGCTAACAGAAGGGTTGGAGATCCCTCAAAGAGTAGTTGAAAATGGTTTCTCATCGAATGTTGTGGCTGTGATCGCACAAATACTGGAGATTGTTTGACACTATGCGTGATGCAGAGCGGTTTCATGGGCTGTAATGGTAGCAGGAAATGCACAAAATAGATTTTCTAAAAGAAACTTTTTAGTAAATGCAAATGTTATGTGTGAAACCAGACTCTGCAACATTTTGTCAGTATCCATCCAGCATGCACCAACGTAGGAGTCCTCGAAGGAGGTATGGAAGTCCATTAGAGCGTAGTTGAAATGATTTTCACATCGAATGTTGAGACCATGAGAGCCTTAATGGTAGTATATGCAAAGCGTGAAAGAGTATGTATGTTGCAGACCAAGTTTCATGGACTACAATGATGACAGGACATGCACAGAATGGGTTTTCTGAAAAGGCGCAGAAGACTTTTAATTAAATACAATAGTCAAGCATGAAGTCCAGACTCTACAATGTTTACCAACATTCATCCGACATGCACTAAGAGTAGTTGAAAATGGTCTTACATCGAATATTGTAGTTGTGAACACAAAATACACCAAAGTCTGAGGATTGTTTAACAGATGCAGCAAGATTTCATGGTCTTCATTGATAGTAGGATATGCATAGAAATGAGTTTTCTGAAAAATGCGCTAGGGACTTTTAAGCAGATGCAATGGTCAAACAATGAGTCAAATACTGAAAACTCTGCCAACATTTTTTTTCCAGCGTGTGCCCTTTGAGGGAGTTTAAGAAGGTGTAGAGGTTTATCAAGCGTAGTAGAAAATGGTATCATATCAAATATTGTGATTGTAAGTACTCAAATAGCCGAGTATGCAAAACGTGGGAGAGCACACTAGCCTAAGAATGGTTACGTAATGCAAATGATGGATTGAAATATTCTCATTTTACACGCAAATAAAGAAAGGTCTTATGATTTAATAAATTGATCTGTGTCATACCAAACAATAAAGGTATTCAAATTAAATTTTTTACCAAATTTGAAGTACATGATCCTTTAGACAAGAGTACAAACAATTTACATGTCATCTTTCAAATAAAGCAATATTATGTCTTTACATCAATAATAATAATATTATATCAGTTACTTGCATCATAAAATCTCGAAGCTAGCATCAACTTGACACAAATAATACATATCTTCATTTAAAATTCATCATCACATAGAAATAATTCAAACATGGTTTCATTCATATCCTCGATGGTACTCGAAGTCAAATAGTACCATTGAACGGGTTGTTACATCTGTATGTGGATTTTATACTTAAAATGAATGTTCTCAAAAAGATCCAAGTTGTAGAAGCCTCCAAATTTATGACCTCCCAAAAAACTTTACAATTATTAACAAAAATTAAATCTCTTTAAAGATTTACCAATTTACAAATATTCACCTCCCATTTACAATTTTGGCAAAAATTTAGTTTCTAAATAGATAAATATTTGACCCTCCCAACTTTACTAAAAAACAAACAAGTTAAGAACCCTAAATATTCCAGGGGCTGACCTGTGAGGGGAATGACAGATGTGGCAACATGATGAGTACCATGAAATTGGGAAGAACTCGATGGTTGTGGAGACCGCTACGCAGAGGAAGATCGCATACGTGGACGAATTACTGAGTGGATCGATTACAATCGAGGAAGACGTGCTCAGGAAAATCGCGAGGTCAGAAGTAGATTATGACCATAGGAATACAGTGCTTGTGATGGCACTTAAAATTATTCATCGTAATATAATTAAAACGGCTCCAAGAAAGTACTGTGAAACCATAAACGATGACGGTAAGACCACTGAAGCACTATGATGTCGTGGATAGCTGATGTGACAATCTCAAAATGATCGTTGTTCATGAAGAAATCGCGAGGAGAGAGTCTGCGGTCGAGATACAAAGGTAGATCTGCAAATTATTATACAAATCACTACCAAGGAAATGATACACATTGAAGCTACATATATGAGATACAAAGGTAGATCTGCAAATTATTATGTCATTGCATTGATAAAAATATCGAGAGGGCTGAGATTTCACAAAGGAGAAGGAAACGAACAAGATATCCTACGGGAAATGCTCAGAGGCCTAACAATCTATCACAAGGTTGAGGCATATCGGATCTGTTCTAAGATCCGCTTGGAGAGATAAGTGATGTTCTCTGAACCTAATGCAAGCTAAATTCCTCAAGTTACTTTGGTACCGTGAAGAGATTGCAAAACCCACATCAAGAGAGATGATAAAAATCATATAAATACTTGCATTAAACCTTGAATGAATAATAGTGTACAATGTACATGAATAAATAGTAACATAATGGAATGATAGCCACACTATCAAAACAATACTAGCCATCGGATTAAAGCAACCCAACAGTGGATGACAATTGAGCACACCTACTAGTAAACTTAAGATAATGCTAACCTAGATACCTAACTAGGTAAAATAGCAAATAATTCTTTAACATCATTTTGATATTATTATGCATAACTACAATGGCAGCCAAGGGGTGAGGGGTAAAGATCCAAAATGTTGCATCATCTATCCAGTCATAAACATTTGGCTGACTATTTTGATTTTATTAAAATTTTAATACAAAATCGACTGTATCAATTTTAATAAATATCTTTTATATATAAATAAAATATTTTTGTATTATTTAATTTATTTTATTAAAAAAATTAAAATGATTTTAAAGAATGATTGCTTAAAAATTATTAGATATAAAAATACCAATAAATGATATTTCTCAACGTTTTTCGATATATAAAGGGTTATATCAAAGTTAGTTATAATATATTATCATGTTATACCAACATGCATGTTATCCAATGTTATTTCCCTCTTTTATGGTATAAGTATCAAGGGACCACTAAGCGAGCTAACTTGGGATAAGAGGAGACTTGCCTATATAAGGAAGTGATGTACACATGGGATGACTCTCAGATATTGGTCTTAAAATTTCTCATACATATTCTTTATGATGACTTCTCCAAAGAAAACACTTTATCCAAAGAAAGTAGGAGTTTTTTATCTATCTATCCATTTGATGACTTATAGGATATAAAATGAATATGATTAAAAGTATCTAACACATAAAGCTCAATTAGCAATCCAAGAAATGGAACCTCGTTGATTAACAAATGGTTTCTTACCTTCCATAGTTCAAATGGAGATTAGATAATTAAATAAAAATGATAATAAGTTGCATTCTTTGAATAGATTTAAACATCTTGAATTCTTCCAACTACTTCATTCCTTCTTTAGCATGATAGCTTTTTTCAAAGCACTTATATATAATATGGTTAAGAAGGCACCTTGACAATGAAAGAAATTGGAAATGTTCAAGTGCCTAGTATGTCAATAGTGTAACTCATAAAAGATTATCAGAATCACTAATACAATATTTACAAATAACCACATCAAAGTACATAATTATTATTTAGTAGGATATATATTCAAGGAATGAATTAAGTCAATATTAGCAAAATATATAGGATCTATCCTCGGTGTATTCAAGGGTTTAGATAATAAATATTTGGTGGATATTAGTACCATATTCTCATCAATGTCACTCAAAGATGTTATTTAAAAATTATAAAATGTTACCAATTTACAAGGTCAAAGAATATTGTTAACTAGTTTTATGCTCTAGCTTGCAAGATTTTTTTTTCATTTCTTTCATGTTATTGTATTTGAACCTTATCTAGATTAGGTAATATCATTGCATCAATCCTAACTTGCATAATATTATAATCTTCTACGATAAAAGTTAATATACATAGAAGTGTGTCAAAAATTTAGAACCCATATTTGTGGTATTCAAGGGTTAACATGAAAGGATTTGTGTCTACAATATGGCCTAGTTATTTACATTATCTATGAAATCCTTAAGGTTTCATGTGATTTCAAGAAGGTGTACTTATGATAAAAAGATACTATCGATTTGTGTGTTTATCCGTTAACCCTATTAGAGTAGGATTTATTTTCAAATAAAACATTCTCACCATTTCCCCTCACAAAATATTAAAGTAGAATTTTTCTTTAATTTAAAGGAACTGGAATTTTCAAAATACTATAGATTATCATATGGGTTGTACTATCATTTGGTGCTCATAACATTCCTTATGTTATCTTCTACATGCAACATAGTGTAAAGGAATGTCTAGCCCTTGCCTAGGTAGCTTTTACATTAGAATTCATAATTATTTTTTCCATGCTTGGTGGAATGATCTAACACATCCAAATTGAAAATATGGTGAAGGTTTCAATATTTTCTAAAGCATATTTTTATTCACCTAATGACTTTTATTTATGGCAAGAGAGTTGAACAAAAAAATCTAAAATCCACATGAAAGTTGAATTATTCATAAGATATCCAATAAAATAATGACTAAATGATAATAAATGATATCTTTATGTAACCTTTCTCCAAGTCATTTTCTAGCATTGAATGATAAGAACTTTTCATTCGTACAAACCACTCCTCCAATATATCCTATGATAAAATCTCTTTCAAGTCCTTCTCTTGTTGTTTCTCTAAGAATTTTTCTAAAACTAAATGATCAAAGCTCTATATAGTCATAAAATATTTCGCAATGAGTCCATGCAAATAATACTATATGAACTCCTACCTTATTATCACTTCTACACATGCATATCCATCTAGTAAGCTTGAGGAGTTGAAAAGTATGATTATATCGATGCATAATGAGATTATAGGGATCAAAAAGTAAAAAACTTTAGATTCTATATCAAAATTTTCAAGAACCTTATTATCCTAAACATGATTAGAGCATTAGGTCCTATCAAAATGACCAAAAATATCCAATTCCACTGTTGAAAAAATAATCTTTACTTTTTTTATAAGGTAAATGGCATTACATTATGGGTTTTAACACGATCCAAAACTTGTATTTGGATAAAAATCAATCATAGATAAAACAAAATTCTAGCCTACAATTAAAAATTGAAGCATAGTAGAGTGTATTACATTAATTAAAATCATTTCACTTTGTTATAGTTCTCCTTCCTTTAAAGTATGTTTCTTATCAAACTTATAGTAGAAAAAAGTTGAAGCTAAATAATTTTGAGCTAAATATTTCAAATATTTTTTGTTTAACCCCTAGTATATCTTGTTGAAGTAGACTCAGTACCCATCTTTTGTAATTTGGATCTTATTTTCTAAAGCATAATTCTTAATAATGTCTTATTTGGATTGTTTTAATCTTTTCTTCCATGAAACCTAACATTAATAGTCATTTATCCATGATGTTACACTTTTATGATTCTAATTTTGGTTTTCAACATTGTTTATCCCTTGTGTTTCAAATTCTTCTTATTGCACATTTGTAGTAATTACTTTCTCATTCTTATCATTTCCTATGGTATTATTTTTTTTAAATTTCTTGTTCTCATTCTTTTCTTTCTCTTCTTCATCATTCTCTTGGTTCCATTTTCCCTTATTTTGTTGTTGATTTATCTCTTCTACCATAATTTTATTTTGCTTTTGTATTTGTTGGTCTTGGTATAGATCCATTTGTGTTTCTTCCACTTGGCATTGTTGTTCTTTGTTTGAATCCACTTGTGGAGTGTTCTCTAAGTTTTTTTAGTTTAGAATCTTATTATTATTGCAATTTTGTTTCCTTTTGTCTGTCATTTCATTTCCCTTCTCTTTTTTATTTTCTCTTCTTCCTTTCTTTTTTCCTCTTATTCTTTCTCCTCTAAATTTCATAGAATATCGAATATATTTTGATTTATTTGATTATGATTTGTCCTGTCTCTTTTTTATTTTCTCTTCTTCCTCTCTTTCTTCCTCTTATTCTTTCTCCTCTAAATTACATAGAATATAGAAGATATTTAGGATCTTCTTATTGTTGCAATTTTGTTTCCTTTTGTCTATCATTTTATTTCCTTTCTCTTTTTTATTTTCTCTTCTTCCTCTCTTTCTTCCTCTTATTTTTTCTCCTCTAAATTACATAAAATATCGAAGATGTTTTGATTTATTTGATTATGATTTATCCTTGTATTTGGTTCTTATCCTTTTTGCCTCCAGTCCAATCTATTTGTCTTATCCTCCTTTTTTCTCTTCATTTTGAACTTTTTTTAGACATTCTTTAAGTGTATGATCCATTTTCTTGCAAAGACTACATTCAACGGGTTATTTTATATTCTATATTTTGAATCCACTCTCCATATTCATCTTTCAATGATAATTTATTTGATTTTCTCAAATATGCATGAACACATAATCAGTAGATATAATTCTTGTTCTTCTTGTATTTGAATACACTATTATCAATGTCCCTATTATGGTGGCAATACATTCTCTTAGTTATTTACACTATAATTATATTGGAAAGTTTGGCAATGATACGTAAATGGATGCAATGCCCACAATTTCTTTGTCTAATCTAAAATCCTTAGATCAACGTTTTTAAAAGAAAAACCCTTTTAACTAAAGAATAGGGACCATTTTCTAGAACCCAATCTAGATCTACTTCCAAAAGAAAATTAAATATGAGAAGATCACATGCTAAGGAAATATTTATATCTCCTCTAATGCTTCATCTTGTAGGGACCCATTGGCAGATTAAGTCAATGTTGGATCTTAATCTCGTAAGCTTCTCAACCAATGTGAAATTCCTCTAATTTTATCTCTATCTAATTTTTAGGTATGATTATCCTTGACATGCCTTTCACTTATTCCACCTTTTGGATTTCCACTGAGATTTCTAGTTCTTGACTTCTTTCCCCCCGAGGGGAGTCACTATTAGGAAATGGTAAATACCATGTGTGAAAATATTGGATGTATTTTTAATATCTAGTTGAGCCATCGGTATATTTGTAAGTATTTTATAAGGGGAGGGCATAGGGGTATTTAAATTCATACAAAATATTATACTGGTAAAAAAAGGGGGGGTAGGGTGGTTGGGGGGGCAAGGGGTGCATAGTTGAATGTGGGCTGTATTAAAAAAGTATACATTTTTTTTGGCAAAATGGTATGTTTTAAAAAAAGGTTGTTTATTATATAGGGTTTTACCATGAGGGGTTTAATAAATTTAAAGGGGAGGTGATAAATTTTAAAAATAGGGGTTTTTTTTAATGAGTTTCATTTTTGCACGTGTTTTGAAGCTTTTCTATTAAGTGACTCTGTTACATCTTTCCCTTTCTTTATTTACATTCCATTTATTTCCAGAGGTTTCCCCAAATAGATTTTTTGTTAATCATCTTTCATTAGTCTTCCTTGCACAAATGTCTTTATTTCTCCTTCAAATCCTTTTGAGTAAAACTTTGAATCTACATATCTTTCTTCTTCCCTAGCCTATCCAAAATGAGATATAACAAGACATAGTAGTTTCTTGGATGGAGTACAACCAAACAATGCATTGTCTGGTAATGGAAAAAAGGTATATGTGTTTACCTACAGTGTGGTTTTCCTCCTCATTACATATGTTGCATTATTCCTCCTCGTTACCTACTAAACAGGTTCCATCTTCATCATTGTGCATACATACGTGCACAAACTGATGATCCCTCACCCCTATCATCACTTCCTTCATGTCCTACTCAATGTGTTTAGAAAGAATTGAATACTAAAATGAAAACATAATATTTACTTAGTTCCTAGGTATATGATTCATTTATTGTTTCTTATTTATTAATTAAGTTGTGAGAATATTTCAAAGAAATTTTGACAACTATTTTATACGCTTATGAAGCTCCTTACACATGTATGAGTTTGAATCATTTGTAACTCCTCTTTAAGAGGAATCTTAGGTGGTCTTATGTGTCACACTCATGCACACTCAAATGCAAGATAGCAACATTAGATATGGAAGTTACTCACAAAACTCCCCTTCTTACCTCTATATGGAGAGGTGTTTGTCCTTCATTATCATATAGGATGGTCTAGGATAATATTATGATGCCAGTGTAGTATTATTATTATATTATAAAGGATTTTTGTTTTAGTGTTTATTGTATTATTCTTTAGGTTTTTCATCTCCATTTTTACTTTTTCCCCTTAAA
>Ga0181464_1001534_pt1 | contig 11605 bp, 11 predicted proteins | sample InSIn2gowninarea_FD_119074 | JGI IMG/M metagenome (GOLD analysis project Ga0181464, IMG submission 119074) | Clean room microbial communities from NASA Spacecraft Assembly Facility at Jet Propulsion Laboratory, Pasadena, California, USA -... ...
AGAAAAACATTCTAGAAATATTCAAATATTCGGGGACTCAAAGGTCATTATCAATTGGATCAACAATATTTCTATCTGTCATGCTTACTCACTAAGGCACATTTTGGAGGAGGCACAAAGACTCATAGCACATTTTGACTCCTTTGTTTGTCATCATATATACAGGGAACGCGACCAGATTTTCGATCAACTATATAAGGAAGCTGCGATCCGGCCTAAAGGTGCATGGATGATACAGGAACAGAGGGATGGTGAACACTACCAATACTATCATAGACCATACATGGATTTCAGAGTTTAAGGGCCCGAGGGGCCTGTTTTTATATGGTTTATTTTTTACTTATTTATCAATACATATTTACTGTTTACTTGATGTATATAATGGCTAAACTAAAACTATACTTCATGTGTGGAGCATTTTTGTACTGTGATATTTTTTGATGGGCGAGTCGCCCCACCTTACAACATATGTTATACAACATCTACAATATGTAATTTTCCTGCTATCAATGAAAATTACGATTTTTCCTTAGGGGAAAAAAGTTGCACTTGCAAGTTTGTAACATTTTTTCGAACTTAGTGAATTGGTTTTTCATGTGTTCAAGTTTCTTCCTTGTTGCAGTTGGGATAGGTTGACCTAAATTAGCTTTTTGTGTCTTCAATTGTGTAAGCTCCTATTTTAAATCTGCATATCTACCAACATCTTCAACTTGGATTCATATACTATTTGTGTCTTCAAATGTGTAAGTTCCTCTTCTAAATCCACATATCTACATACAAGGGTCTTCAATTTGGATTCTAAATCTACATATCTACATATCTACATACATGAGTCTTCAACTTGGATTCATACACTATTGTTTCAACTTGAATGTTGTTCAACTTTGAAATTATGTAACAACTGTCATTTGGCATTGCTACAACATTATTTACTACAAACTTTGTTAAAGTATTCTATCCATTGACCTATATGTGAGTCACAAACTTGTAAATTCTAGGGTTTTATTTATTAACTTATGTGTATTACTATAGTTTGGGTGAATTCAATTTGATATGGTTATTAATGAGTTGAGGTTGAGATAAATCATAGTGTTGTCTAAAGTATTTTCATCTAATGTAAACTATTTTAAAGTTTGATAACTCTATGTAAGATGTTTTTGGCAAAAATAATAAATTTATTATTAGAAAATTATTTTTTGAGTAAATATTTCTAAAATAATTTATAATATCTATATCATTATTGTGTTTATATATTTCTATTTATATTTTTTTCATAAAAATATAGAAATCACAAATTTCTTAGCAACGAAAGGAGAAAATAACGTGACATACAAAGTGTAATAAAACTAAAACCACTAAAGCGTTGATATTTCATGATAAAAGTAGATTGTGCAATACCAATTCTATAGTTGTACATTTTTCAGAAATGCACATCCTACCTACTCACTTGGATGCGTTATCAAAGTTTGTATGGGCTTGGTACAAGTAAATATGTGTCCACTTATAAAAAATAAATAAAACACACATGGAAAAATGCACATAGTACTTGCCTACTTGAATGGGTTATCAATTTCTTGATGTGCACATAGTACAAGTAAACATGTGTCCACTTGATTGAAAAAATTAGACATCGTCTTCGCCTCACATATATTTTTCATTAAACACTTAAAAAAGATTATATTAGACAACATCTTCGCTTCATATAATCTTTTTCTTGAAAGCACATAAAAATAATTTATATTAAATATAAATTTATTTTGACTTCTTATTCTAATATCACCTTCACCATAACGATTACATTGTGGGTCATTGAATTGGTTATCAAGCAAAAGGATCACATACTCCAGAGATACAATTAAAATATTTCAAAAATCCAATTCTTATACATTGCTAATTAATTAATTAACACTGCTTTCAATGCATCATTAGTAAGTTGATACCTTTTTACATACCATGCTCTCACCCTTTCTTTGAATTTCTAATTGCCACCCACTAAGGAATCTTCGTACAACAAAAAAAAAGCGAGACAATAGTAAGTTTGAAAAAATGCAATGCATAAACCTCATTAACCTAATTCAAAGACGTACAAACAAAAAGAAACATACAAACCATCAGATATGTATAATTTCTGCGAATAATTATACTTTAAAATAAAACTATAATTTAATTATGATGGTTTGATGTTATTAATGTTAGATGTAGTGTATAGTAAATATGTTGGTGCTTATTATAAATATTTAATAATAATTAATATTTATAAATTTTTATTAACAATTTAATTTATATATTTTCACTAGTTTATTAAAGTAATGAAGGTGAAGGTGAAGTTTAGGATGAGCATCATTGCACCATAGTATTGAGAATATATTTGATGGCCTCAAATCCAATGTATGGATAAATTATAATTATTTTATCATATAATAAGAGTAATATTTACAACTATACTGATAAAGTAGACTATATTTTTAAAGGGATAAAATAAATTATTTTATCAAAATAAGAGCAACATTTGTGGTGGCATAAGGATCGGGGATAGGATCAAGGTCAAAGAATTCACCCAAAGCCATGTGACACAATGCTATTACATTTTTGTTGAATATCAAAATGGTTGAAGAAGGAAAACCAAACTTATCCTTGTCACTTAAAAAATAGGTAAGACATGCTTCCATATACAATTTAGAGAAGTGATCAAGAGAATTTAGATATGTGAAGAGGATGACAACAATAGTTCCATACACTAATGAGGGTCGATAAAAGAATGATATTAAATGACTTGTACTAGGTTCTGTATGTTTTAAACCTATACAGAAATTACCTGCAAACCAATTCTTAAAACATAAAAATATATAATGGCAAGAACATAAAACAAATATACAAAGAATTTCCCCTGGATCCCAAAACCGGGAATACCATATTGATTTTTTCATTATATCTCTTTCAATGTTATAATACATATATATACATGTCGAAACATGTATAAACCCCAATCCACTAACCCTGGAATAGAACATAATTGTAGTTCTCTTGATTGGATCTACAAATACCATGGGAAAAAAACCACTATGCCCAAAAGCCATACCAAAAACCATGCAAAAAATGATGGGTAGGTCCACCCACCATCTTTGGGTCTGCTCCCCATCGTTGGGTTCGCACAACTATTATTAGGTCCGCATAAAATAATTTTTTTCCCATGGCGCTTCCCTGGACCCCATGACACGAGGAAAGAATATAACACACACCTAATAGGTTGTGTTGGAAAATTCTCATCCACAAGATTACGGGATCACATTGGTCATTCATACAAACGATCTGCCACGAGACGTTGAACAAGGAAAACATTGATGTGTTACCTGTGGCCCTACAACCTATATGTGATCTATAAGTAGGCAACAATGCCCACTATAGAAGTCACACACAATTCTAACCCGATTTTAAACATATAATTTTGATGTAGACGTTAAATGGAATTAATTATCACCCCTCCCAAAAGTAAAGGTTGCAGGACAAATTCTGTAATTCCCTCTAATCCATGTATGCATCAAATCCAGTTGGATAATTAATTTATAATTATTATTTTGGACACTTGGTGGTGTGAGAATTTTATTTTTATTTTTTTTAAGTAATTTTAATTTCTGACAATTTGATTTAAAACCACATAAAATTATTCCATTCATGTATATCCACCAATAAAAAAATAATAATTCGAATTTTTAAAAATCAAAATCAAATTTTTATTTTCAAAATAATAAATTTAATATTTAATTTTACAAAAACTTTAGTGGACTTTGTAAATTGTCTTTAAAAATTTACAAATTAATTAAGAGTCAATTTGTTTTACCATAAATGAAAAGGAAGGAATGTATAATAAAATATAGAAGTCCATGTTAAATGTGAAGGTGATTAGAAGGACTACGCAATGGAAGTTCATCGTTGAAAAGGTCAATTCTCAATGTATTAACGGTCATGAAACAAAAGGGTCAACAAGCAACCATGACAGATAGCATACTTTTTCCTGCACAATTTATTATTTATATATATATATATTTTTAATTGTAATAATAATTAAAAGAAAATTTTATTACAAAAATCATATTTATTTTAAGTAAATATTTGGTTGTTTCTATAGTGGTGGTAGTTCATATAATTTTGTAATGGTACCAATATAAGGCATAAATGTGTTTTCCTTAAACCTATTGTGAGAAAATTGTAATCTTAGTTCTTAAATAATAAAATATGAATACCCTATTCTTAGATGGTTTGTGAGAAAATTGTAATCTTAGTTCTTACATAATAAAATATGAATACCTTATTCTTAGAATACCTTATTCTTAGATGGTTTCTTGACATACTGTGAGTGTTTTACCACATAAATATTTGTCTTGTTTGAATGATTTATTATCTTGTTTCCTTATTTCTTTGCATCTAAATTTTATGTGGGCTCATGTATACCAACAAGTGGTATCATAGAACAAGTGAAAGGGGGTGTGAGAGGCTATAAGCGAAACAAAGGTCGAGTGAGTGGTTGTGGCAGTATCTAGGTGTTATATGGAAAATTCGCTTCTGTGGACAAAAATGAACTCCCTAGATCTAGTGGTGTGATCTAGAACAATAGAGGAAAAAATGATCTAAATTTTCCTTAGAGAGGTTAGAATACGGAAAAGAGACCTACATGTAATCCTTAGTAAGTCCTCCTCTTCTCTTTGCTTGTAAGCTCCAATCCTAGCTCCATGCGCTATAAATGGAACCTGCAACAATGACTAAAGCAAGCAAATGAACTATAATATCCACATAGAATAATCTAATCTCTCTATTCAATGAGTCAACGTGAAATTGAAATACATAAGCATCAACATGATACAAGTATAGGAAAACATAGTGCCTTTTGTATTAATAAATAAAGGAGAGAGTCACAACCATATATAAAAGTTGACTTTGTAGATGTATCCCCAATTGTATTGTCCTTTCTTGCTAGAAAAAAAATCTTCACACTCAACCCTAATGCATAAATGGATGGATTCGTTAAGCTCAAAGAAGCAGCATGAGGGAACTAGCAATCTCTAAAATCCAACTTAATAATCTCCAAAATCCAACCAAGACTCTATGGGAGGCAGTGAATTTAAAGGGTAAACATGGTAGTTTAATATTTACCAATCTAGGCTTTATATCCACTTATGAGGGAGGATGATCTCAAGGGATAAGAGATACGATCACTAGAGTAGGATCAGAGAGGAATTCAAGATTTCTATACATGGAAAATGGTTAAAACCACCTTAGAAGCTTCTAGAAGGAGAAATCTCTAAAATATTTTTTAATTTTCCCGAAATTCTAGAATCAACACACTTGCAGAATGGAGCAGCTTGCGCTGATCAACATTGATACTTAGTTATGAAACTTGCACCCAACACATGTGGGAAGGCATACAGGGTGCATTGGGGCTAAAACCATGACTTTTGAGCAGATAGAATCAGGAAATCAGAATTTTTGGAGAGATGATGCTTAGGGATTTTCAAAGGGATTATGAAAAAGTGTTCAAGGATGTTGATTGATCTAGTTTTAAGGCCTTTTGAGTTGATGTGACAAAATATCCCGTAACAAATTCCCCCCTAAAGTACAAAGTCAAAAGCAATGGCTAAGGACTGAATTGCTTTACCTTGTGACAAGTTTGGATCAAGAACAAATTGGTTGAGATCGTCATCTGTTACAATGCATATTGTCATCATGATATCATTTTTTAAGGAGGCATACCCATGCTCAACATATAAACCAATATTTCATGTAAATTGATAAAGAAGTATCATCGACTGATGATAGAGGGTGGACCCATGCTTGGATGATTGTCTAGATGATCATAACCATCACATTTTGTAATCATGTGTGAATTCTAAAATCGCAGCCCAGATGGATGGAACTAGATCCAAGGTCTTCTACCTTAACACTCAATAGTATGAGTTTGACCATGCAAATGAGTAAGTTGAATTTGAACATGGTGGACACCATCTGATTATTGACCAATGATGTAATCCGTTAATAGACGTGAGAGAAACCATTGATAATGATAATGGCTCTCAAGGTACTATAATACAATTTATGTGGTGTGAATGGATGAGTTGAAGCGGAACACCACACAAAATATTCTGGTTGAAGGCCAATGATGACGACCTGTTACCAAGAGCAAGGAAAATTTTCATTGATGTATGAGAGCTCCAGGGTATCGAAAGGAGTTTCTAAGTCAAATTCCTGGATAATGAGGTAATGTCGACAGGAAGCGACTGTCGCAGGAGGGCCTTGATGTATCCCTCATCAACAACAAGAAATGTGTATCACGATTTGAGACAAAATCATGTTGATGAAGAGTTGGCTCAGGAGCAGAAGACATGAATGAAGGCTTAAGAGTATCGTAGCAGATATCAATTGAAGGAATTCTCTTGAACATATCAGAGACACTTTATGGAGTTGGCAGCATTGACCCAAAACTGATTATGGAGGCTTTTGACATGGTGTGATTAACCAAAGAGGAAATCATATTTCCGAAACCAATAGTCACAGAGATGAAGTGAAAGAGTGTCATGTCTAAGAGCGATTCACTACCATTAATAGGTTAAGTACCTTGTTTTCCCAATTTCCCAACCATTTTTGGTCAGTACCTCTTTATTTTTGATAAGGTTGACAAGGATAACATATGCTCGATCTATAAGTGCATCCTTTATATGAATCTTTCTGAGTATTTTTAACAAACCCTAAGAAGGAGTGGTTCAATCATGTCATATTCAATGAGTTAAATGTTGTTTGATGCTTTTACGAGTCCAACGAAGGTGTAAGTTGACTTTTTTCCTTGTTTATAAAGTTTGAAAAAGAGGTGAAAAAAAACTGCAAAGGTTCCTTTTCGTAAATTTAGTCTCTTGGGATTGAAAAGGCATGAAATAATACTCAAGAGAACCTTTTAGCCATGTTCAAATAAAGTATTGTTTTTTCGTAAATAGTCTATGCTAGTACATAAAAGGGTTAAACTTACACTGAGTAGACGTCTTTTCATTTACTTTAAAGAGTTAAAATAGACTAGTGCTCAACAATATTTTCATGTTTATGGAGTTTGAAAAGAGTTGAAAGAGGACTCCTCCTGGAGGAACGAGTGGTAAAAAGGGTAGCAACTAGTTCCAGTCATGATGGAACTACTCAAAGCACGTAGAGGTCAAGAGGCTAGCTAATAAGACCACTCATCAAAGTGGTTCATCAAGAAAGGGTAAAACAACAAGTAAAAGCGTATGATCAGCGAAGCAGATGTTGATGATGGAATGAGAAAACCAAGGCTCATATAGCAATAATAAGCAGATAAAAAATGGCAATCACAAGGGATAAGATGAGAATGGTTTCATGTTCACACAAAATTTAAACATGAGAAACTATGCTTGAAATTGGTTTCATTTTTACACAAGCTTGAGACAAGAAAAAACTATGCTTAAGAGTCATTTCATTTTTACACAAGATTGAAACAAAGGAAAACTATGCTTGAGATTGGTTTTCATAACATAATTCTAGGCGCATGCCCCCCAAGCTTCATTTCATTCACCTAAGTAGACTATCAATTACTAATAAGCAGATGGATTGAAGGTTCATTTATGAGATGATGCTTAGGGATTTGCAAAGGGATTATGACAAAGTGTTCAAGGATGTTAATTGATATGGTTTTCAGGCCTTTTGGGATAATGTGACAAAATGACTTGTAACATATTCCTCACTAAAGTACAAAGTCAGAAGAAATGGTTGAGGACCGAAGTGCTTTATCTTATGATAAGTCTAGATCAAGAACAAATTGGTCAAGATCAGCACCTGTTACAATACATATTATCATCATGATATCATTTTCGAGGGAGGCATATCCATGCTCAACATATAAACCAATATTACATGTACAATGATCAAGAAGTATCATCGACTGATGAAAGAAAGTGGACCCATGCTTGAATGACTATCTAGATGATCATAGCCATCACACTTTGTAATATTGTATGACTCCTGAAATCACAACCCAGATGGATGGAACTAGATTCGAGGTCTTCTACCTCATCATTTGATAGTACGAGTCTATATAAAATATTGTAGATTCACCAGCTCATGCAATGTACTAAAGCACAAGACAAGAATCTACTTCTACTTTCAACTAGCAAAAGCCAATAGATCGATGAAAATAATATGAACAAGAAGAAGATAAATCAATGGCACATAACACAAGATGTATCTGGAGAAAGCCACTACTCAAAACCCCACTATCTGTATTGCATATATCAGAAATATGAATGAAGATACAAAGCTTGTTCTCACTAGAACAATTCCACACAAGTATGCTCAACTCTCTCAACTCACAAGCTAGCTCTTGGCCAACACTTAGCCGATTATGTAGCTCTCCAAGCCCCTAATCTCGTGCGTAATTCCTAGGATGAATAGCCCATATTTAAAGGGAATTCATGCTTCCAAAATTGCGCAATCCAAACATAGGATCAATCTCTAATTCCATGCATGATATTTACAACTCAGTAAATCATACAATTGATAGTACATTATCCCTACACTCTAGTCTCAATTGGGTCTTTCTCTGAATCGAAATGCATGAGTATCTTATGAGGGAATCTTTAGTTAACTATAGTGACACTTGTGGATGCACTAGTGCACCAACTGATTGTTAACTCTCTATTAGTTCCACAAACAGTTTGGAACTAATTTAACTAAACTTAACTCAGTAAACTGAGTGATCTAATTTCCAACATAATTTAAACTCATACTTGATCCCTAAAATTTAGGGAGAACATATACATGACTACAAAAAGACTTCCAACTCGAAATTCCTAAGCTAATTAAGTTAATTAAAATTAATTAACTATTTACAAGTTGATATGAGAATAAAATTTGATTTTAATTCTCAGTTTAATTCAAGGACAAATTAAACTGGAATTTCTTGTTTCCATTTCTCAATACTGCCTCACAAAAAGAAAGGGATTATCAACTACCCCGATCTTGTCTCTGTGAAACTCAAATTTACATATTGACAATGCCTTTGCCAAAATGTCAGCATCTTGCTCCTCTGTGGGAATGTACTTTAACAACATAATCTGCCTCAATACATAATCTTTGAGATGATGCTATCAGATATCAATATGCTTGGACCAATTATGAAAAACTAGATTTTCATAGAGTTTGATACAACTCTAATTATCGCAGTAAATAATAGTTGGATCCATCTGCTGACCAAACAAACCAACCAGGATCTTCCTCATCTAGATAGCCTCACATGTTGCCTAACTCGTAGCCATCTACTCTACCTCTGCTGAACTGAGTGAAACCGATCTTTGTTTCCTATTTCACCAAGAAACTTTCATTGACCCAATACTGAAGATCCCTCCTGATGTGCTCTTCTTGTCGGATGTACTCCCTACCCAATTTTCATCGGTGAAGCCTTGAAACTTCACTCCCTCTGTCTGTCTATACCACAATCCATACTGAGAAGTGCCCCTGAGGTATCTCAACACATGCTTTGTCACCTTCTAATATAGCTTGGTAGGCCTGAACATCGCTTGAATAAGTTGGTTAACTGCATAGCACATATCTGGTCATGTGTTCACCAAGTACATGAGTGAACCCACAAGCTGTTTGTAAATAGTAGCTTCCACTACTTCCCTTCAAGTAGCATCCTCCTTCCTCCAGTCACCTGTTAGAGGAGTCTCCATGAGTTTTTTTCTCTCCATGCATAATCTCCTGAGTATTTCGTTGGCATACTTGCCTTGAGACACAAACAACTCCCCATCTCCCTGTCATACCTCCATGCCAAGAAAGTAATGCATGAGCCCCATGTCCTTCATCTCAAACTCTCTTGCAAGGTCCTCCTTGCAAGACTTTATCAATTGATCATCACATGTCAGTATGAGATCATCAACATAAAGTATAATGATCAACATTTTACCCTCCATGACTATGTGGTACAACTTTGCATCCATTTGAATCTTCGTGAAGTCCAACCCGATGAAGTAGCTATCTATCCTGGTGTACCAAGCACGGGGTGCTTGCTTCAACCCATACAACTCTTTCTTGAGCCGACACACATGTGACTCACGGTCAAAGGTCTCAAAACCTTCATGCTGCTCTATGTGCACCTCTTCCTCAATCATGCCATTAAGGAAGGTTGTCTTCACATCCATCTGATCTATATTCCAACCCATATGTGCTGATAGTGCCAATATAGATATGACTGACGAGTACCTTGAAACAAGAGCAAAGGTCTCATCATAGTCAATCCCCTCTACCTACGAAAATCCATAGGCCACAAATCTAGTCGTATGCTTCTCCACACTACCATCTGCAGCTTTCTTTACCTTGTAAATCCAACAGGAGCTCACCACTTACCTGTCCTCCAGCCTCGGTACCACATCCTAAACATTGTTATGAACTATGGAATCATACAACTCCACCATGGCATCAACTCAAACCGATTGTTGCACTACTTACTTAAAGGAAGATGGCTCTATCACAAAAAATTCACCCATAAGAGCCATGTATCTAGTGTACCTCTCAGGTGACCTCCTCTACCTGCATTGAGAAGTGGATGCTCTCACATTCTCCCATGCATCATCAAACAATCTGTCAACCTCTTTGGTGCGCTTTCTTCCCTCTCTAGAAGACTCTTCCTGAGTGGATGTATCCACTCTTGGATCCTCAGTATATGGATGCTCCACATCAATACGAGGATCCTAAACCTTAGTAGTTAAAATCTCATCATCTACATATAGCTCAATCTCCCTCTCAAGGGAAACTTGCATGGCCTTCTCCTCATCGAATCTGACATCCATGCGAACCAATGTCATCTTGCTGGTCAAAAAGTACACCCGATAGTTGTGAGCTGTATCAGTGTACCCCACAAATATCCCCAACTCTATTGTTGGCTCAAGCTTCTTCTGTGCATCTTTGGTCACATGGCAATATACCGATGACCTAAAAATCATGAAGTGGCCAACATCTAGCCTCTTACCAGAATAAGCCTCCTCTGGTGTCTTCATCTCAAGTATCCGATGTGGGCTATGGTTCTAAACATAAATCGATGTGTTGCATGCCTCAGCCCACAAGTGTAGTGGTAGGCCCTAATCATGCAACATCGCCCTCACTGCCCCTACTATGCTTTTGCTGTTCCTCTCGGCCACCCATTCTATTGAGGGTTATGGGGTGTCGTCAACTCCCATTTAATCACTTCCAATGCACATAAGTTCTTAAACTCATTTGAGACATACTCACCACCATTATCAATCCATAGAGCTTTAACCTTCTTGCTCGACTCTTTCTCCACCAATTCTTTAAACTCACAAAAATTTGTGAAATTTTGATCCCTTTTCTGCATGAAAAATATCTAGCATTTATGAGAATAGTCATCAACAAATATAACATAATACCTGTGTTTGGTCGTGGATGCTGTCGAGAATGGTCCACACACATCTGAATGGACTCCCTCTAGAATAGCCTCTATTTGATTGTCTCTGTCATGAAAGGAAGGCTTGGTGTATTTTCCCAAAGTACACCCCTTGCATGTATCAACTTGCTCAAGTGTACCTTTGGGAAGACTGGTAGA
>Ga0181464_1000725_pt2 | contig 11598 bp, 8 predicted proteins | sample InSIn2gowninarea_FD_119074 | JGI IMG/M metagenome (GOLD analysis project Ga0181464, IMG submission 119074) | Clean room microbial communities from NASA Spacecraft Assembly Facility at Jet Propulsion Laboratory, Pasadena, California, USA -... ...
ATCTGTGGGACAAGCTCGTACACACTGGGTACAACCAATACATGTATCATAAATTTTGACTGAATGTGCCATTGGATCTAAGAACTCCCATTAGTTTTTATGTAAAAAGTTTTCATTATAAAAGGTTATATAATGAATATATGGCCAATAACAAAACGATGGCAAATAACAAGATATTAGTAATATCAATAAAATCAGTGATTGTACTATCTCTGTTGTCCCTATTGCATCATCCAGGCAATTTGTTCAATATCAATAGTGTTCCCGATTGATTGTAACACTATATCTATCTGTTACAACATCCAGATAGGATATATCTGTAGATTCATTATTAGATAAATAGACCTATTATCTATTTGAATGAAATAGAGAGACAGATTGAAAATCTGGGAATGTTACTATGTTACCATTTTAACAAATTAAATTGATCAATACGAGTTGATTTTCTGTTCCGATATATTGCCAGAACAATAGCTAATCCAATAGCTGCTTCAGCGGCTGCAATAGCTATAACAAAGATCGAAAAGATATCTCCCTTTACTTGTAGATTATCAAAAGAATCTGAGAATGTTACTAGATTTAAATTCACCGCATTCAGTATTAGCTCAAGACACATAAGCGCTCGAACCATGTTCCGACTTGTTACTAGCCCATAAATACCCATAGATAATAAATAAGCACTTAAAATAAGTGCATGTTCGAGCATAATAGATTAACTCCTCATACCTCGGTTTCTTTAGATACAAACAAAAGTTCTATCAAGTTTCTTATTTTGATTATCCAAGGAATTCAAATATTTTTCCATGATCTATAAGGATCGTACTTATCCTAATAACACGCGAGAGAACTTTTATTTGCAACTTTTTCTTCAAACTATTTCTTCTCGGCGAGCTATAGTAATAGCTCCTACAAGAGCAACTAGAAGAATTATAGAAATAAGTTCGAATGGAAGAAAAAAATCAGTGGATAAATGAGCCCCAATACGTTGAACATTGTTCGTTAAGTCTCGTTCCAAAATTTGATCTGATTTTTTAGTCAGAGATATTCCGAACCATGATATGTTCAGTATAATAGTCATTAACGAACAAAAAAGAATCGTACAAACTATGGAAGTGATGCTATCTCCTACGGTCCAGGGAGGAGCAGATTTTAGATACTTCTGGTTATTTATCAACATAACGGCGAATACAATCAAAATATTGACAGCTCCTATGTAGATCAGGATTTGTGCAGCAGCTACGAAATCTGCGTTCAATAGAATGTAGAATAGGGATATACAAGCAAGAACTAGTCCCAAGGAAAGGGCAGAATAAATTAGATTAGTAAATAATACTACTCCTAGACCTCCTAATATGAGACCTAGCGTTAGAGGGGCCAAAAGAATATCATATATGGGTTCAGGTTGATTCATTATGCGCATCAATAAGTTTGAATATTATTCCTCATGATTTCATTCACTAAAGAAAAAAGTGACCTCATTTACCTATACCTATTTGGTATACTCTAAATAAATATTTGTACTTCAGATATTTAAGTGCAGTAAGAGCACTGATTCTTAATTGAATCGGTCAATCATAGATTTTGATCAATCGTACATATTAAATTATTAATGGAATGTTAATAAGATTCCGAATCCCCGATTCATCCAAAAAAGATATCTTATTTCTCCATGAGCCCTGGAACTCGATCAATCTGAATAATGGGTATTAGTTATTGAATCAGAATCTTTTTTCCCTAGTTCCTTCAGACAAATAAGTGGAACTCGGAATTGTTCGAATTGTTAAATCTTCAATGACCGATATTGGCAAACGTCCCAAAGCAACATGGTCATAATTTAATTCATGGCGATCATAGGTTGAAAGTTCATATTCTTCTGTCATTGACAGACAATTTGTGGGGCAATACTCGACGCAATTCCCACAAAAGATACAAATTCCAAAATCAATACTATAATTTTGCAATCGTTTTTTTCCAATATCTCTTCCAAATTCCCAATCAACAACGGGTAGATTGATCGGGCATACACGAACGCATACTTCACAAGCAATACATTTATCAAATTCAAAGTGAATCCGTCCGCGAAATCGTTCTGATGGGATCAATTTGTCATAGGGATACTGAATAGTAACAGGTAAACGATTCATGTGATATAAGGTAACCATAAATCCTTGACCAATGTATCTCGCAGCCTGTATTGCTTGTTGACTATATTTTATAAACCCAGTCACCGTGGAGAACATGTGGCAAATCTCCTTAAATAATCATTTGCTAAAGAATTCCTTCTCTTCATAGATTTTATCTATCCATTTTTTTTTTTTTTTTATTATTGCAAAACCCAAAATACGAAGAATAAATATTGGGTCACAATAAAATAAGTTGGAAAGAAGCTGTAAGTAATAGATTGCCCAAAGCAATAGGTAAAAGGAATTTCCAACCAAGATCCAATAATTGGTCTATTCTTATCCTGGGCAAGGTCCACCTTGCCGTGATAGAAAGAAATAAGAACAGATAAGTTTTAACTAATAGAATTAGGACCCCCATCATTATATTAATGATCTCGCTAATTCCAGAAATAGAATCCCATTCAAAATGTTCCAGAACGGGTATTAATGGAATTGAAAAGTTCCATCCGCCCAAATAAAGAATTGTTACAAAGAATGCAGAAGCTAATAGATTCAAATAAGAAGCGACGTAGAACAACCCAAATCTAATACCCGAATATTCCGTTTGATAGCCCGCTACCAATTCTTCTTCCGCTTCTGGTAGATCAAACGGCAATCTCTCACATTCTGCTAAAGATGAGATGAAGAAAGCTATAAACCCTATGGGTTGACGCCACAAATTCCATCCTAAAAAACCATATCTGGACTGTGCTTCAACTATATCAATTGTACTTGAACTGTTGGATAATTATAGTCGACGGGAACATCGCTGTTCTCTTCTCTATTCCAAAACCGTACGTGAAACTTTCGCTTCATACGGCTTCTCGATGGCCATCGGGGAATAAAAATAACAATATATAAAGTAAAAAAAGCATCAGAATGTTAATACATTTTGGACCAATGAGATTCTGTCTGCTATGAGCTTTTGAACCTATCTTAAGCTTCACTATTTTTTTCTGGGAGAGGGGGAACTGTGTAAAGCATTACTTCGTTCTGGATAGTCCTTCTTTTTACAGTAGATAGAAACATACTTTAGATCGGGGTTTTTTTGGGGAAGTACTACTTGATCATCCCTACCAATGACAAGTCCCCATTGTCATCCCATTTCGATGGAAACATCTCTGATCTGGAAAGAGGTTTATCTTTCTCACTAATCTTTCTTATATCTTGGTGTTTCTCATCACCTACCTTTGCTCACTTTTCGGTATGTATTATAGTAATTTCATACATTTTTTTGTTTTGCCTCCCCGCTGTTGGGCCCCGATGACCAATATATGAACTGGGGTATACAGTTTTCACTGATTGCGCATGTTTTCACTCTTGTACATGGGGAATGGGACTCAATCATCTTACTGCGGATTCATAAACTGTTTGATCTCACCCATATGACCATCTAGTTTTTCGACCGGAATGAAAAATCAATATTCATCCCATTCATTGATTTCTCCTTCTTTCTTCTAGAAAGAAGACAAAATCAATCTCATATTCCAACGGATCACACGTAGAGAAATAGATAACACACATAAAGCTAAAGGAATTTCGTAACTAATAGATTGAGCAGCAGCTCGGAGACCACCTGAAAAAGAATATTTATTATTTGATCCATATCCTGCTATAAGCAGTCCAAGGGGGGCAATACTGGAAACAGCGATCCAAAAAAAAACACCTATACTAAGATCAAGTAGAACAATGTGGCGGCCAAAGGGAATTACTAAATAACTTGGAAAAATAGGTATAACCACTGCAACTGGTCCAATACTAAATAAACAAGTATCCCCCCTAGATGGAAGAATATCTTCTTTTAGAAGTAGTTTAATCCCATCCGTCAAAGCTTGAATAATTCCTAAAGGACCCGCGTATTCAGGGCCAATACGTTGTTGTATTGCCGCAGATATTTTTCTCTCGAGCCATACAATAACTAATAATCCTATCGTAATACCCAATAGAAGAATAGTAATGTCAATTAAAATCCATATAAGACTAGAGATTTCTTTTGAAAACCCCAATCGAGAAGAGAATTTGATTGCTTGTTCTTCGAAATCCGCTATATTAATCACCATTTCAACGATCAACCTCTCCCATAATGATATCTATACTACCCAAAATCGTCATGATATCGGCCAATTTCCTCTTTTTAACCAGTTGAGGGGGAATTTGCAAATTAATAAGACCAGGTGGACGGATTTTCCATCTCCAAGGAAAAATGCTGTCATCTCCCATTAGAAAAATTCCTAATTCTCCTTTGGGAGCTTCTACTCTCACATAATGTTCTTGCTTTGACAATTCAAAAGTAGGAGAAGCTTTTTTACTAAAGAATCGGGATTCGAAATCGTTCCATTGTGAATCTTTTCTCTTATTGAAACGTCGAGCCTCTAAATTCTCATAAGGCCCCCCTGGAATTATTTCTAGAGCCTGTCGAATGATTTTTAGGGATTCTTTCATTTCCCCGATCCGTACCAAATAACGAGCTAATGAATCTCCTTCTTTTTGCCATTGAATTTCCCAATCAAATTCATCGTAACATTCATAATGATCAACTTTACGAAGATCCCATTGGATTCCAGAAGCTCGTAGCATGGGTCCTGATAAACTCCAATTTATTGCTTCTTCTCTAGCAATAATACCTATTCCCTCCACTCGTTTCAAAAAGATAGGATTGCGTGTAATAAGTCTTTCATATTCCGCCACTTTCGGTAAGAAATAAGTGCAAAAATCCAAGCATTTTTCTATCCACCCGTAGGGTAAATCTACAGCTACCCCCCCAATACGAAAATAATTATGCATCATTCGCATACCGGTGGCAGCTTCAAATAAATCATATATCATTTCCCTTTCTCTGAAAATATAAAAGAAAGGAGTCTGTGCACCAATATCAGCCATAAAAGGTCCAAGCCATAACAAATGAGAAGCTATACGACTTAACTCTAGCATAATCACTCTGATATAGCTAGCCCTCTTAGGTACTTGAATATTCACCAATCTTTCTGGTGCATTTACCGTTATAGCCTCTGTGAACATAGTAGCTAAATAATCCCATCGTGTTACATAGGGGAGATATTGGACAATTGTTCGGTTCTCAGCAATTTTTTCCATTCCTCTATGCAAATAACCTAATATGGGTTCGCAGTCAATAACATCTTCACCGTCAAGAGTAACAATAAGTCGAAGAACACCATGCATTGATGGATGATGAGGACCCATACTTACCCTCATGGGGTCTTTCTCCGTGGCAAGCATAATAATAAATATCCTCCGATTTGTTTTAGAAATCGATTAGAAAAAAAAAGTGACTTATTAGTTTAGTTAGGATCCGAAATTTCATGAACCAAAATTGAATTTGAGAACTTCGTTAAAATCAACGTGTTTAATCAACGTATTTTTAGTCCACGAATACCTAATTGACTGATTAAATCATTGTAACGAAGTATATCTTTTTTGGACAGATAAGCAAGAAGTCGCGTGCGTTTACCCACGATTTTGCGCAAACCTCTTTGCGTTGAATAGTCTCTTCTGTGCAGTTGCAAATGCTGGGTAAGTCCTATAATTCGATTGGTTAAATAACCCACCTGAGATTCTACAGATCCTTTCTGTTCTTTAGGACCTAAAGATGAACGAATGGACAAATTTTTTATCATAAAAAGAGAATTCCTCCTATTCAAATAATATTGATTTATAGTCAGAAAAAAGAATGAGATCCTTTTATTTTTGTTCTACGAAGGCGGACGTGGATTACGCCTTAAAAAATGAAAGGGGGTCTGGAGTTGAGGTGGTGCTCGATACAGTCGATAAATCTGATATTTTATCAGCCAAACGCGACTAAGGAAATAGTTTGATAAAATTAGAGTATCTCGATGTGTTTCCAGTATCGCGTTTGACTGTTGATCCAATTTTTCCAACGGGAATAGACAATTGCCTATTTTATAGGTGGATAAAATCTCCATCTGGATAACGTGACACTATTGCTGTTGGATAGGCCTCAAACTCCATTCGATTTGACACACCAAATTAAGATCGAAACCCCATTGGGCTGAACTGGGTCCACCAAAGTATCATTGGTTATTTTTACCAGATCCCTTTTTACCAGATCCCTTTTTGATCCCCTCGTAGCTCACTCAAACTTTTGTAATGGTATGTAATATGTACATAATATACTCTATTATTCATAAATTTCAACCTAGGGTTATTTTTTTCTCTACTCGTCCAGATCCAATTTGCCATTTTGTGCAATCCTCGGACTGGCATGGTAATAGCAGACTATTCAGGATAGAGCGGTTACCCTTTTTTTGTCACCTTATTTATTTTCTAGGCAATTTTTATTTCTGTTCAACCATCTAATCCACTCTTCCTCGGAAGAGAAAAGGGTGGATTAGATGGTTTGTATTTCTAATCGAACAAACTTTTTATTAATAAAAAAAACACTTAAAAAAAGTTATTCTTTCTTTAACGCTCTTTTTTTTTATTCTGTTGCAAAGCAGGAAAATGGTGCAAAGTAGAACATTCTTCTGCTTTACAAGAGTTGGCATAAAATAGGAGTTTTTTTATTACAGAATGCATCAAAAATAGCAGTTTTCTCATGTACTTCGTAATCAAACATAAGAAATTCTCCCAACTATTCCAATTATCCATTTTTGGATACATACGTACTTTCAAAACGGATCGGCTCCTATTGCTATTCCACCAATATCTATTCATGCAAATAAGATCCTCTACTCGATAACGGGGCCAAAGAAAACGTTTCATTTTTTGTGTTGTATCTAGGCCAACACATTGGTCTTTTTCCATTAACTCCTCATCACTTTGTACGTATTGTTTACCGTTGGAATATCCGGTACTTCCTCCACCTAGATTGTTCTCAAGATTCAAACGATTAAGAATTCGGAATTCTCTGCGGCGTCTTGGAAGCAAAATATCTTCGAAAATGAGGGAACTTGAAATTTTTTCATTAAGAATGGATCGCGCACATCTATCAGAAAGATCTACATATAGCCCTTCCCGAATCCTATTATTTGATTTAAATACTTTAATGTCTTTTAATACCACAGAGAGACAAACAAGAGGGTCTAACCACATATTGAACAACATTTGATCGACTAGGGATCGGTCGTTGTTGCACCCTAATAATGCCCAATAGCTAGGGCAATCATTGAAACAAAGACAATTCGCCACATGTTTTAATATTTTCTTTTCATTCAGTAGATGTTCTAGTTCTGGATACTTTTTGGAGTGAAATTTATGGAGAAATACAACCACGTCTGTGGCGTCATTTAAGTTACAGATTTTAGTTAGGTGACGTAACGCTCTTGTCGAAGGTGGAACTTCTTTATGAACTTTCCGGTCTTTTGCAGAAACTTTTTCTTCTTGAGCAGATTTAGCTTCATCAGATTTAGCTTCATCAGGTTTAGCTTCATCAGGTTCTTCATCAGGTTCTTCATCAAGTTCTTCATCAGGTTTAGCTTCATCAGATTTAGCTTCATCAGGTTTAGCTTCATCAGGTTTAGCTTCATTAGCTTGAGCTTCATCAGGTTTAGCTTCATCAGCTTGAGCTTCATCAGGTTCTTCATCAGGTTTAGCTTCATCAGGGTTAGCTTCATCAGTTTGAGCTTCATCAGTTTGAGCTTCATCAGATTTAGATTTACCAGATTTAGATTTACCAGATTTATGTTTCTTAGCTTCATCTTTTTCAGCTTCATCTTTTTTAGCTTCATCAAAAAGTAAAAATTCCATTGTATTTGCGATATACTCATATTGGGAAAGAAACAACACTTCTTGCTTCAGCAAGGGAACACCACCATTTCTACTAATACGTTCGGTGTTTATTTTCGCACCAACCCTATTGGCCTGTATCCATAAATTTTTATTATCTCCTTTTTCCCGTCCAGGGTTCAATTGAACCTTCAACTCGTCGTATACATCTATATCACTATCCTTCCTTTCTTTTTCGTGACCTTGTTTTTTTGGTTGGTTCTTTATCGCTTTTAGCAGATCTTTACACACAATTTTGAAAGTTTTAAGTTTGTTCAGTTGTATTGTAGGAAATCTATCTAGCTCCGCTACTTCATTCAGAATACGGTTTAAATTTAACCAAAATGTATTCGTCCAAAAATCCAATTCAGGTATACCTTTCTTTTTCAAACAAATGAAATGAAGAGCATCAATTGCTTCTGCGAGTTTTTGTTTATATGTTAGAATTTCCGCTGCTAGTTTATGCCTTTCAACCACTTCATTCAAAGGAACAAAGACAGTATGATCCTTACGTAGATAATCCCTCAGAGGTACTTCATAATCAGCTTTACACTCCGTTCGAATCTCATACTCTTCCGCTGTTGTTAATTGTTCGAAACCTTGCGCCTCTTCTCTTTCCAATTTGGAAATCTCCTCTCTTAGCAATTGGATTTGGGTTTCTCGAATTGCTTCAGGTTCTTCTGGAGTTATTTCCATTTTTCTCAAAATCGGTGGTTTTATTTCTTTTTCTAGGGGCTTCTTAGAAATCTTCTTCTTTTTCACTACCAATGAAAAAGAAACCTCTGGTTTTAACCACGGCAATTGCAGATCGGATTTAGCGTAAACTTTTTTTATAAAATTATCCATATGGGGACTCAGACTATCCAACGAAGCATTTAGTTTACTTATGCTATTTCTAATCCTGTTTATCTTATCGTGATCTTTCACTTTCTTCGCTCTCTCTTGAGATAATTCGGAGTAATAGTAATTGAGCTCCGATAAATATCGATCTACAGGCAAATGCATTTGACAATACTCAATAAGGGAATTTAGATCGGAACGAATAGTTTGAATTCGCCCCGAAAGTTCTAGATTTTCGGCGAAAATTGGGAAAAACCAATAGGATTTTAAGAATTTGTAACCATCCAAAAATTCAATCAGCAAATTCTCATCCAATTTACCTTCGATGGAATCATCTAACGATTCATCGGTTTTATATTGAATAAATTGATCGGTTCTCAGTTTATTCAATTCATCGGTTTCATTTTCATTAACCCCATCGGGTTCATTTTCATTAACCCCATGGGTTTCATTTTCATTAAAACCATGGGTTTCATTTTCATTAACCCCATCGGTTTCATTTCCATTGGGAAGGACATCTATGGAAGACATTTTTTCTCTTGCAATTCCTTTACTTTTTGTTTTTTTATCCAATTCGTGATCATTTCTCTCATCACTCTTATCCAATTTGTGATCATTTCTCTCATCACTCTTATCCAATTCGTTGTCACTTTTCCCATCACTCTTATCCAATTTGATGTCACTTTTCCCATCACTCTTCCTCAATTCTGTTTTATTCCATTTTTCCTTGTGCAATTTTAAATCACTTTTATCCAATGTGAAGAAATTTGATACAAGACTCTTCCGAGTTTTTTTATTGGTATTAAGATGATCTGGTATGTCTCTTACCACCATATCTTGTACTAAATGTCTGTGAATATGCTCTTTCTCGGAATCCAAATAGTTATAGGCTAATAAATCATATCTATAACGTTTATTCCATTTCTGGAGCATTCCTATAAAATATTCAAATTCGCACTTAAGCTTATCCATACATTGGTTACTAAGTTTATTTCCTCGTTTCTGGGGTGCTATTCTAGACCATATCTGTGATAATCGAGAACCTTTGGGTTTTACTACTCTATACCCATAACAAAAATTTAACCATTGTTTCCAGTGATTCATCCTTAAATCTTGTGGTTGCTTAGATTCCAATATTCCTTGTATTTCTAGTAATTCCTTAATATTTTTTTTAATTAAAGGAGATGATGTTCTAGATTTTAGTAAATCTTTAGCATAAGACTTGTTCATTGTCCTTATTTGCCACATCTTGTGAAATACATATGCTTGAGAAATTGTCTCAGGGCCAATTTTGAAATCTTGTTTCTTTTCGGGAATGAAAATTGTATTTGAATCATTATTCGGAATTACTGCAATTTTCCTTTTTGATAGATTAAAAAAATAGGAAATTGAATCGATAAGATTCATCACACTTAGTTTGAAATTAATGACTATAAGTTTTTTTCTCAAAAAAAGCTTCTTGAAATAACGAGAATTTCGATCAATATCAAATCGAACGCTTTTTTTTCGAGCAGTTATTTCCCGAATCCTCTTTTGGACCAACTTATCTTTCAATCCGGATCCTATATCATAAGAATATTGATCAATTTCCTTCTTCAATTTGGCGTGAATATCTAAGTTCAACAGATACTTTTCTGTAATCTGTTTCATATCCTCATTCCTTTGTTTAATTTTGGTCTCATCCCTCCTTTGTTTAACCTTGGTCTCCTCAGTCCTTTGTTTAACCTTGGTCTCCTCAGTCCTTTGTTTAACCTTGGGTTCCTCAGTCCTTTGTTTAATCTTGGTTTCCTCAGTCCTTTGTTTAACCTTGGACTCCTCAGTCCTTTCCTTAACATTTAGTCGAGTTTTCATTCCAAATTCATGCTTAACCCTTGGTTTAGCCTTAATCTGTAATTGAGAAGGAATCCGTAATTGAGAAGGAACTCGATCATTCATTTCATCATCGTTTATAACCTTTTGATCTGGTTTAAGTTCGGATTTTTTGATCCATTTAATCCCTTTCAGCACTCGCCCTAGCAATTTTTTGCTACGTTCTAAAACTCGTTCTATCGATTCTTGGATACGTCTTATCCATTTAATTGTACGTTCCAAAACTCGCCCTATTAATTCTTTGATATCTCTTATCCATTCATCGAATTTGATAAATCTTATCAACTCTTTTATACGTCCTATTACTCGCCCTATCGATTCTTTAATACGTCTTATTAATTCTTTGATAAGCGCTATCAATGGTCGTATCAACGAATTAATACGTTGTATCATTTGTTTGATACGAGGTTCCCAGAATCTTTTAATAGGTCCGAACAATTCTTCCCAAATTTTGGACAGATCCTCATTCTTCTCATGTTCAGAATCAGAGGTTGTGCCAGAGAAAGGTTTTTCAGTTAATACCATGGGATTCATCGTTAAATAACCAGCATCGCTTTCAGAGTGCTCTTCATGCCAAGGTTTAAAGCGAAAGGGGGATAGAACCTTTACTTGCATTCCAACTTCCCAAAAGTCTTCTGGGTATTCTGTTTCTGAATATTCAACACCGTCATAATCGCATATGACATACATTTCTCTCGTCCAATCATTCCAATCTTCCTTGAATTCGGGAAACTGAAATAATAATGTACGAACAATATTCTTCGTTATTATGAACAAAGGTACTAGTAGAAATTTTCTTATATAAAGAAGAATGATTAAGCACACACTTCTTATAATTTGAATGAATTCCTCATCCATCCAAGTCAATTCTTCCAGGCGAGTCCGTTCTGTGCTAGTCAGAAATGGGTTATACATTTTACGAAAAGGACCACGAGAATGCTGCAACCACAAGATTTAAGGATGAATCACTGGAAACAATGGTTAA
>Ga0181464_1001237_pt2 | contig 11598 bp, 10 predicted proteins | sample InSIn2gowninarea_FD_119074 | JGI IMG/M metagenome (GOLD analysis project Ga0181464, IMG submission 119074) | Clean room microbial communities from NASA Spacecraft Assembly Facility at Jet Propulsion Laboratory, Pasadena, California, USA -... ...
TAAAAAAAAATAATAATAAAATCCAGCTAGTATCACAAGTAATTATCAAGTAAGGATAACCAACATTAATCTACCAATATCTTGATTTTCCAATATGGTATCATAGCTAAGGTTGGTACAAGGAAGCTAAAGATCATAATTTGTTGACATTATAAGAAAGTTTACTACAAGAATAATATGAAATTTGATGCAAGTTTGACTGTGAACTAATATAGAAGTCTCTATTATTAAGTTTTGGGAATAACAAGTAATATGAGTTATCTCTAAAATGAAGTCAGGTTGATCTAAAAAACAATTTGAAATATTTATCCAAGAATCCAAATCTAATGGAAGAATTTATTTGATGACTACTATGTGAATCCTCTTTTAATGTGAAGGTCTGATCCAATGCAAATTCCAAGATATGATTCAATTCTAAAACAATGATGCAATATTTCAAATTTTGTGATGAAAAATGTGGAGTTACAAGAAGGAAATTATATATGATTCATACTTTGTGGCATTCAAATATCATCTTTGTATCTATGGCCTACAACTAAGACTACATTGGTTCTCTTACCTGCATTATACTCTTATGGTTTGCTCTATATTAATCTATTTGGTTTTTTGAGGCTAATGCAAACATTCTCTTGAGATCTAATGCAAAGTTACAATAGTAATATTTGTTGCATTTTTCAAATAAAATGCATATGATACAATGCTACTCAAATTACAATGAGATCTGAAATGCTCTCTCTAAATTAGAGCATATGGGTCTCCTTCAGTGGTATAGGTAACACAAATTATTTCTAAGGTTCAGATGTAGTCCATGTAAAGGCTAATTTTTAAAGTCAATATGAGTTGTTATGGAAACCGTCATTTGATCCATCCAAAGTAAAATAACATCAAAGATACTTCTTTGAATTGGTTGCATATCTGAAGGACTCTAGTTAAGGAAAGACAGAGCATTGCTCTATGTCTTCTTGAGACCAATTTTAAGACTGAGTTTGAAAAGGAGGAGACCGATGAATTGGAGAAGAAATTTGGGCAATCTTGTGCAATGATTAAGTTATTATCTTCCTCTATTTTGGGTCATGGACCTTTGAGTAGATTGCAACTGGACAACTTTCCTTTTGGAAGGGCCGAGAAGCTTGGGAAGAGGCTTAATATAGGCTACAAACTAAGTCAAGGACAACGACGATGATTTGGGGAGAACAAAGTTCTTAAGGGAAGTTTTAGAGAAAATTTTAGGCTAGTGTTGTGCCCTAAGCAAAGCTCAGATTTACACAGAACCTGACGACAAGAGAAGGAGTATTAGTTGTATAAACAAGGTATTTTTACCCTTTTTTTAAATTGATGTTTTGTTAATGGATGTTATGTCCTATTTTAGGGAGGTTTTGTTAGAAATCTTGAGGTTTTTAAAGTGTAGAATGTATGTTTTCAAAGGAGCCCTAACTATAGAGTTGTGAAGGACTACAGATCTGCTAGGAGAGGTTGTGATCTGAGCTTCAGTGACTAATATTTGAGTGATGTTTGGCCAAGGTATGGAAAGCTAGAAAGAACATTCTCAAAGTATAGAACATACAAAACTTCCATGTAATTGGAGTTTGAAATAAGGGCATGTTTTGGAGGACAAGTTATCTAGTAAGCTTTCCAGAACTATGTTACATCTCTTTATGGAAAATAACCAAGAAGAAGGTCCTTGGTGAGGGTTTTCTATTTTCTTTCCAAGTACAAAGAAACCCTAGATAGGGTTGGATGATGTAGCCTCAAAGGAAGACTTGAAGAAGCTCTTTTTACAATGAATAATAGAGTGTGTTCACTATTGTATGAGTATATTTATGAAAAAATATCCCTAAGGAAAGTGAAGTGATAAACTGTAACAGCCATGGTGAAAATTCCATGTAAAAATATATAAGACTGTAGTTGATGGTACACATGTTCCAAGCTAAATGGTAGGAAAGATATCCTAGTATGGGTGTTCATTTGGTTGTTTATGGCTAAGGATATTGGAAAAGGCAACCGATAAAGCTTTGGAAAGGAAAAATGGCATTTTTGGCACATCTATTTATGAAAATAATGGAAATTGGGAGTAAAGGAAGGTGAAAGGTCATAGGTTAGATGTGAGGACGAGAATGAAGGAAAATAATGGAAAGTGAATAAAATAGAGGCCTCATTTATAAAAAGGCTTTTGAGGATTAGTTGGTAAGCTTGATCAATTCATTTTTTATCTCTCTTATATTCTCTCTCTACCTCTCTCTCTTGGACACTTAGAGTTTCTTGGAGCGCTTTGGCATTGGAGAAAGAAAGGCAAATAAGGCAAGAGGAAGAAAGGATCGAACGAGGAAAGGTAGGATCAAGCGGCTACAATAGGCTTCATTGCAAGTATCAACTTGAATGTGTATTTTACTTCCTAAATCTAGCATGCATGGGATTACATGTGATTCGTTTCTATCATGGCATGGGTTTTTCTAGGTGTGACAGTGTTCTTCAGCCTAGCCTTGCCATTTCATGATAGCTTTGATGAGATGCATTTCTCATATTTGGGTAATGTGGGATGGATGGATGGATTTGAAGCTGAGTGGGGTGGATCTCCAAACTGACAAACACATGGCCTAGTGGTCCCTGAACTGGACTGTGGATCACGGTAAAGCCACTAGCCTAGTAACCCCTGAACTGGCTTAGTATGAGTACTTCTAACACAAGCTAAGGGTTGTTCATGAACTCTCCTTGTTTGGGTGGGAATAAGCATGAATTTCTCCTCTCAGGTTAAGAGGGAGTAAGGTTGGACACTAGTTCTCCCAATGTCATGTACTAGGCTAGGGCTAACCATTGTAATTCTAGTGTGTTAGTTTCATATTTCTAGGGATATTGGTATTGTTAGTCTCACTATGTATCTAAGGTCAAAGTTGTAAATATTAGTCATGATCACCTGGTTATTATTATTCAAAGAGGTCTAGGTATAGATTGAGTACCATGTAAATATTTTTATTTTGTTAAGAGTCCAATGTCAAAAATCATGTTTTTACTTACAAATGGAAATCATGGAAAGTCTTTGGTAACATTACAAAATCATGATTATGTATATCCTTTGTTATTGCAAGATAGTTACCATCTAAGTCATTGTTAGTAGGTCATCTGTAGGTTTTAACCCCGTACAGAAATTACCTGCATACGAATTCTAAAACACAGAAAAATAAACAATGCGAGAGCATAACACTCCCAAAACTAGGACTACCAGCTTGATTTTTCATTATATTCCTTTCAATGTTATAATACATATTTATACATGTCGAATCATCCAATACCATGGACCGAAAACCATCATGTCCAATACCATGGATTGAAAACCATCGCATCCAAAAACATGTGCGAAAATCATACACAAAACCATAGGTGGGTCCACCCATCTTAACATAGGGTCCAAAACCAAAATTTTCTGGGGCATTGCCCCAGACCCCATAAACTGGGGTACAGGTATGCCTCAAACCCCTATAACCCCCGATTAACTACGTGGGCTAGTCGTGGAAGGAATATAACACAACCCAACATCATCTAAATTTGCATCAAAAGAAATCATGAAATGATCTTGGCATAGATTTGGAGGTTCTTGTTATTAGTTTGAATGTCACTTCAAAAGGAAAACTCATAACTTTAATAGAGAATAACGGTCAGAAGGACAATCCTTTATTTTCACAATGTGTTGTGTTTTCAGAAAACTCCTGCACATTGATGATTTTCTTTCCAAATCATGATCAACACTTTCACTCCTACTCCAGGCCATTCCAAATGATTATTTCAACTTGCCTCTTTATCCCTTATCACTCCACTCTTCATCATCTGCATCAAATATCTTGGGTTGTTCATTAAATTCGTTGAAAAAGGGAGGCAGGGGCGTTGCAAGTTCACACAATGTTCAAATTCTTGCATGTCGATGGTCAAAATTACCTCATAGGAAAAAATTTAGTTTTATATTTATCCTTCAGCCTTGAAAGAACTCTGAAATTACATTTAGAAGCTAGCACAAAACATTTAAATCCTGCAAAAAGAATAAATTTTCGTCGTTGTTTTTCATGAATTTTCTATGTTTTTCTTCCTCTGCATTGTGTTTTTATCCCAACCCATTGCGATTGCACACAATGGGTCATTCCCTCTTTTCTTGCTGACAATTTTCCTTTTTGATGTGTGAGCCCTTGCATGAAATTGGTTCCTTGGTCCTAAGACTTTAACAAAGCTTTTTCCCTTAAAATTTATGCCCAAAGGTGTTTTAGAGGTCAAATTTCTTTAGCACTTCATTTTTGGCTTGTGGATTATGATTATTCCTAATTCAATTTCTTGTCAATGGTTACAAAATTATAAGTTCTATAGGTCTTTTTTGAGAAAGTCTACATTTGTAATTTTTGATGTAATTGTTGTGAGTATATATTAATTCATTGTGACATGATTCAAATACCATAACACCTCCATTATTTCCCAAATGAGTTGTTCATAACCATAAACTATTCATTGCTGCAAAAGTGAAACTATGTCAAGTCGAGAATACAAAAAACACAAAGGGGGAGTTATTGTACGTTTTGAACCATAGGACATCATAGCCATCAATACAGATCCAACCATCATAATGGATTTTGAACAAGTAGGGTGTATGAGATTCTGTGAGAAAATTCAAGGCTATCATTTGCAGTTGACAAAGGAATTTGCTAGGAGTTTTGATGGTATGCAAGCATAGGTAGGAATTTTTAATTTTCCAGCCTTAGCTCAATCAATAGCTGAGTTCACTTAGATCACTTTGAGGGGTGAGGAATTGTTCAAACGAATCAATTTTTATTTGGTTGATTTCAAGGAATTTCTCAAGCCGAAACACTCAAAAGAGTATGGTTTATTTTTTCCAAAGAATTATTTACAAGATCATCACAAAAAAATGTTGGAGGTCATCCAAAGATACTTCACCTGTGAAGGGAGATTTAGTAAGGTATATCACTATCACATTAGGCTCTTAATGCATTTTACTGGTAAGAAATGTTTGAATATTCCTTATTATCTATTTAAGAGTCTATGTAAGATGGTTGACTGAGTTCAAACAAACAGAAGTCAAGTTGAAGCAAATTTGTTAAAATTTTCATTAAATAAATTGTTGGTAATGAAGGGGATAAATAAAAATGGGTATTCATGGCAAGAGTTTTGGTTTCTTTAGGATGGGCAACACAATATTCAAACTATCAAAAGACTAAGAAAGACACTCCTCCAATTTTGATTAAAGAAGGTTCACCTGTAGAAACAAACTCAGTCAAGAAGCCTTTGACTAAAAGAAAATTGGTTGATAATAAAATTGCTAAGAAGCTACATTTCTCCCTTGAGGTAAAAAAGGTGGTAAGGGTGCAAAGAACAAGAGTTGCAACCAAGAGATGACCTGTGGGTCCTCCATCTTCACCCATTCACGTTATGGAATCAAAGAGAACACAGAAGGAAGTGGAAATTAATGAAAGGGACCACAAAATTGGAGAGTTACAAGATCAGTCGGACAAGGCCTATGTGATAATACCATACTTACAGTAGTAGAATAAGGATCTTAACCATAAAGTGTCACAAGAAACTATTCAACCTAGAGAAGAAGAGCCATCAAAGTAAACAGTGGCAAATGTTGACAAAGGAAAAGGAAAAATGGTTATTAATGTGGAAGAGTTGAACAAGGCAGTAGAGAATTAAAGGAGACATAGAAATAGGTCTACCACCAAGGTACAAATGAAAGTAGTGGATATTTTTGAACCTAAAAAGAATATTTTTTTTTTTATGAGCAGAAAGAATTTGAGAAGATACTAGAATAGCTTGAAGGAGTACAACAACAGTTGGATCAAATTGCAGAAAAGGATCACAAGGAAAAATTGTATGTGTTTAGGTAGTTGGAAGCTATTGAGCCTATCCTTGACAAGGAAAAATACAAATTGAAGTGGACCCTGACTCTGCATGGGAAAGCAGAAAATCTATATACACAAGACTTGGTCCTAAAGAGAAGACTTAGGTTGGTGAAGAGGAAGCTCACTAAAGTCAAGGAAGTTGGAAGGAAGAGGAAAGGGCTAGGTTGGACATACTTGCATAGGCTAGTAAAATGGTGAATATTTATCAGGAAACCTCAACTCAACTCTGGAACTTTTTTTTTTGACTCAAGAGATTAAAAAAGGGTAAATTTTGATGAAAGTTGCTAAAATGCAGCAAGGGATTTGCTGCGCTTTTTATATAAATTTTGATAATGCTGGGATAGTGAAGTTGGAAGTTTTTTTGTGATGTGAGATTTATATGAAGGTTACAACATTTGCTTTGATGGCTCAAGCACTTTAAGGATTCACTAAATGTTGAGTTTTTGGAGGCACTACGAAAGTAGACAATGTTGTTGCGGAAGTGGGGAACATGTCAAAGGGAGGTATGAAACGATTTTGAATATTATTTGGGAGGTTAAACATCATCACAAGAGTACTTGAAGCATACCCATTTGCTTCATTTTGACATAATGGGGCTAGAATCATACAGAGCATGGAAGATATTTCATTTTGCTGTGAAACTGCCTAATGCACTATGAGTCTGGAGAGTCAACGCTTTCCATTTCAAATTTTAAATTTTCGACTTATAAAAGTGGTTTAGATCGTGCAGATGTTTTTTTTAGGTTGGGTTGACCCAGGTTCAATTCTTTTATTGCGAACCAACAAAATCCCCAATTACTTGCCCTTTCGGTAATCACATGCAAGCAGATCGAAGTCTCACCTAAAGTTACTATGGGAGGGTGTAGAACTAGGCTTCTGCAGCCTTGAGGGATGATGCATGTGGTATTCTTATGTTTCTTATACTTAACATGTATATATTACTTCACATTCATATATTACTTTTCCATATTCATTTATTACTTAAAAATATCATATAAAGCCTTAATCATTATTGTTCTATAATAAACTGCAACTGTAATAAAACTGTTATTCTACAATAGATAATAAGTAAAGATACACATTTTACCATGGTTCATCCCAATGAGGGATTACGTCTACAAGAACTGTTGCTTGTAACAGATAATTTTTACAAAAAAATGGTTCTTGGCTTACACACTCAGCTACAGGCAATCTGTGCACTCAACTATGGACTTAGGCATCTGCACACTCAGCTACAGAGCCTCGCCTTCTTGCCCAAAGCCACAATTCAAAAAGATACATCCATTCAACACATGATGTGATTCTTCAAGACTAGGTTGTATTCGTCTTTATTATTCATCCCTATATATACTATTACATCGGGGGATATATCATCGCAATACCACAGTCTATATACAATGGACACTCCTTATGCAAGCTAATATTGTCCAAAAAACATTCATCATATATAAAATAGTATTCTTTTACAGAAAGAGAGGAGTTTCAACCTGCACTGAAGCCTATATACCACGTAGTATATATAATGTGAGGTTAACTTTGGTGCTCAATTGCATGGTCCAATTCGTGCTCCATTGCATCATTTACTTCGCACTCCACTCCCGAAAATTTGGAGTCTTCATCAAAATCTAAACCAAGTTGGGTTGTGCCCAACAGGCCCCCAACACTCACATGTGACTCATCCCCAATCACTCAGCTGCTTTTCCTATGACTTTTGTTGCAATGCTATTGTAGGCCTGATTGAACTATTTCATAGTTTTTGTCACCTTCTTTTCCTCACTATGTACTTCCTCCGACAGTGCCACTATCACATGTTTTGCAACTTTCTTAACCAACATTGTTTCCCTTTGTTCAAGCTCCTAATGCTTCTCATCCATTGCCTGTGATAAATGGAGGGCCTCATCCTGCCAAGGTTAAGCCCTCTCTATCAAAATACGCTCCTCCTTCTTTTGTTCCTCAATGTTCTTCTAGAGGGACTTAATCTAATTGATTTTCATGAGCCTTTGCGATATTGGTAAGGTCTTCGAAGATGCCTGAATCTCTTCTAACTGTTGTTGCTTCTGCTACATTTCTTCTTGCAGTTTCTGTACATCTGGATCTTCTTGCAGTGAATTCAAAACTTGCAAACTTTCATCTAGAAACTTACCATAATCTTCCAATGTTGTGGAGATGATTGCCATTACAATATTTAGGTCAATCCCCCTTTGATCCCTTACTTCCTATGTTGTAGTTGGCTACAACTTCATTTGCAACTCACTAATCTACATTTCATACTCGCATTGCACTTCGATAATTTTTTCCTTGTACCCCTTCACTGCAAGGTTGAACTCGGTGACCTTTTATTCTCCTGGCTCTTCCTCTCGGACATCAAGGTTTGTAATCTCTTTACATGTGGATTTGACCACCTCCTAGATCTTTCGGTGTTCCTCTACTATTTGATCCTTTTCTTGCATCACCTGCTCAAGTTTCTACCATAGTGCAACTCACACTTTTTCCACCTATATATTCAGCTGCAATGCATGTTGTTCTGGTAGCTTCATTTATTCAATTATCCCTATGTATAGCTTGTGTAGTCTTGGCAATGTCAGTGCTACAATGTTCATGTCAATGTGCTTCCATTCTTTAGCCTGTTGTTACAATTCGACATATTCAAACTATAAGGCTCCTATAAGTATCTTTGCTAGCCTCACTATAAGCATAGGCTCTATATACCTTTCTACTCCAACCCTTTCCTCTATCTGTGTGGTTTGTCTAACCGTCTATGCCAATATCTTCAATTCTATGATGTGTTCTACAACATTGGTCAGAAGTGCACCGTATTGATATTTGACTCTATTCCAGAATTCTTTTTTTGCTTCTTGTATCCTTCCCTTGATTTGATCTAATTATTCTTTAGTAAGGACCATGAGATCCTTTGTCTTATTAGCCTTATGATTCTTCTTTTTCTTTGAGGCAGCTTTTCTCTCTGCCTTCCTTTTCTCTACGCTAATTTCTTATGTTTCTCCCTTTTCTATCTCCTTGGTCTTCTCATCTCCCTCAAGAGGATCCTATTGACCTTCATTATGTTTCTCTTCCTCCTATGACTCATGTTCATCCTTCTCCTTATCTTTTCCACTATCTTCGCCATGCTACAAAGTGTCCTCTTCTCCTTCTGTTTCACTGTCTCTTGTTACCTCCACTGGGGTCATCCATTCTTTAGGCCATTCTTGTATCTATGTTGCAAGGTCGTCTTCAATTACCATATATGGAAAGGAATTCCATTTCTTCTTTGCATCCCTGCATGCATGTATGTACACCTTGTGAAAATATTCTTTGAACTTCACCACAGAGCTATATTGCTTGTATAAGCTTGGCCAGAGTCGGGGGTGCTAGTTTACTAGCATGTGTAAATCCATGTGGTACATTACAAAAAATATTTGATTCTCTTGTGTGCGCGACTTTTTGGCGGTAAACCACATTGAATCATACCTCGAAACTTTACAAGTATCTATAGACACTTGAGGGAATTGTGCCTCCCCTGGTTCTTTCCACACCAACATAGCAATAATCAAAATCAACCAAGCATAGTGGAAAGTTGTACCTTTTTCCATGACCTCATTGTAGTCATTTAGGAACTCCTTGCATAGGTATCAGGCCCAGTTATATTGATCCATATTGGAACACTATGCGGCTAATGACACCACTAATGAAGGAACTTCATTCGCGCAACATTTCCTTATAATCTGCCCAGCCAATATGTGCACTGCGAAGCGAACTGCTTGGTCACTGATTAAATTTATTTCAGAGGCCCTCTTTCCTTTTACGAGCCTAGAATTTTTCTTCATACTTTCCACTATAGCATGGTCTTAGTCCTTTCCAAAGAACTCCTTTGTAGGGTTCCATCCTTGGTATGGAAATCTTGTGATCTTCGATATCAACATGGGGTCTATGAGGATATTATTCCCCAAGCATAAATTTCCATTGTGCACTGGCACAAGAAATTTCCTCACACATGCTATGCTTGCCATACTTCTACTGAAGTGGGGCATCTTCAACATTTTTAGCAGTCCTAACTGTGCCAACCCATTCGCCCATTGTTGTGGCTCTCACCTTGTCACTCTGTTGTACGGGTAGGGCACCTATTTGAAATATTGGTCTGGTGCAAACTGAGGGTACTTCATCATGTCATTAAAATCATAATTCGCGAACTCGGGCTATGAAATTTTTCCTAAAACTTCACCTTTAATGGGTATTTCTTCCGGAAACAAGGGTGTAAATGTGTCATAATTTGCATCCTTTGATTCCTTTATAAGTTTGGAATTTGGTTTTCTCAGTGGGATGTAGGGTGGTAGGGGTGATAAAAATATTATGCCATCTTCCCTCGCCTATATCTCCTCCACTTCTTCATCACTCTCTTTGACTGCCTTAGGTTTCGGTAAGGTTTAATGGGTTTCTTATCTTGTTTCTTCTTTCTTCTCACTTCCCTAGTCAAATTATTTCTCAGGGATCTCCTCTGTTTTTGTAGTGATGGTGATGCTACTGCAAGCATATGAGTTGGTGATGCATGCATACTAACAGTTGTTGTGGACACTGATTCCAATGACTCCTTCTATGCCTCGTTCCTAAAATATACGCACAAATTCTTTAGTTGACAGAACATTCATGAGGAAATTATTTGTAATTTCTTTGCACTATATACACTCAAGCTCTTAATTCAGAAAATTTCTTAATCTGGGTGGGAGGAATCTTATTTATAAAAATTTTGACTTTGAACCCCATCATTAGATTTTATTTTGTCTAGATTGTGTTTAGATTTACTCATTATTTTCATATCTATCCTTATATTTTGCCAATATGTCCATATAAATGTAACTTTCCACGAATTTTTCCCTTTTAACGGTCATATTTCTATTTTCAGGTGAACTTCAATGCATTCCACACTGTAGCACACATCCCATCTTTTATTTCATCTTCTGTAGACTTCGACATACTCCAGACTGTTACAAAGTTCATTTTTGAGTACAAACTATCTAGATTTGGGTGTCCAAAGATCTTGATGAGTGACCGAGGTTCACATTTCCTAAACAAAACTATTGAAGAATTGACTAAGGAATTTCAAGTTTATCATAAAAAAGGTACTCCTTATCACCCTTAGGCCAATTGACCTATGGAATCATTCAATAATATTTTGGAGAATGCACTAAGTAAGGTATGCAACGTAATCCAAGATGATTGGGACCTTAGGATTCCAACAGTATCATGGGCTTATAGAACTACATGTAAGAAGTTGACAGGTCAGACACCCTTCGGATTAGTTTATGGGAAAGAAGTTGTGATTCCCATGGAATACATTGTCCCTAGGTTAAGGATTCTAGCATTTATGAATATGAAAAACCCTGACATAATGGATGAAAGAATGTCATAGTTGATTGCTTTAGAAGAAGACAAATTTATAGCAGGATTCTATTAACAAGTACAAAAAGCAAGGGAAAAGGTCTGACATGATAGGCATATTAAACAAATGAAGTTCTAGGTAGGAGATCTTCTTCTCCTCTATGAAAATAAGTTTGTGAAGTTCCCAGGAAAATTCAAAATATATTGGTTAGGCCCATATGTTATCAAGTATATTATTGATGGAGGCACAATTCAGTTAGCTAAGTTAAATGGAGAAGTGATCCAGAGAAAAGTAAATGGAAACAGGTTGAAGTTGTATAGGGATAGTCCTGCC
>Ga0181464_1001537_pt1 | contig 11596 bp, 8 predicted proteins | sample InSIn2gowninarea_FD_119074 | JGI IMG/M metagenome (GOLD analysis project Ga0181464, IMG submission 119074) | Clean room microbial communities from NASA Spacecraft Assembly Facility at Jet Propulsion Laboratory, Pasadena, California, USA -... ...
TTTTATTCGGGGCAGGTACGCTCCGAGCTTACGGCACAACTATACGTGTCTCTCAGCCACAACTTATACAACAAAGATACCAACAATTGTTACCACCGCAACCAGTGCAAATAGTAGTTTCGTGTAAGGACAATTAATAGGTGGAGTCATCTTACCTATAAATAGCGTTAGTTGCAAAAACTCTTGTACATAAATTACAGCTTTTAAAAAAAGAGCAAGATATTATGACTTGTGCGATCGCAATTTACACTAACTATAGAGCCTGAATTAATTAATAAGTAGTGCTATTTAACTAAGGTATTTTTAAAATTGGTCTGGAGAACTAAGCATACAAGCTGTAGCCATCGAAAATATCCAAAACCTAGGAAGCTTTTGCTCGTACAACGTCAGGACGCAAGTAAGCTTAAAAAAACTGACGTTAGTGCCGCGTACATAAACAATTTTAGCTTGGGTCTTTTTTTGAGGAGATTGTTATATGGTTAAGCTCAATCAATCCTCGTTTCGCCGTATCTTGCTATCGAGAATATTACTGTTGAGCGTGCCAGTTCTGCTCATCGGTGAAGCCATAGCGTTTCGTAAAGTCCGCTCTAGTCTCTTAGAGACATCGCGCCTGCATATCAATGTCAATGCGATCCGCAAAAGCGAACAGATTTCCACACAAATTACTACCATGCAGACAAAAATGCTGTTGGCAAGTCAAACTACAGCGCTTAAATCTGGTTCTCCGCTTGCTGTTAAAGAATTTTTAACAAAACTCAAGCTCCAACTACCAAATAATACTCAGTGCCTTCAACTTGTCAATTTGGCTGACAATCGCCCGATCACGAGTACCTGCGATCGTCGTTACCCAGCCATACAACCAAAAATATGGTCACAACAAGTCGACTTGTTTAACTTAAAAAATATTCAAATTCAATCAGTGTTTGCGCCGACATTGCCAGCCAACCAACAAATGCAGCTATTGTTATCGGCTCCTGTATACGACGAAACCATGAAACTGCGTTACGTCTTGAAAATGCAATCGATTTTAAGCAGTCAAACGGCGATTCGCGAGTCCGATTTGAAAGCAATGGCCGATGCTACCGTTGTAATTGCCGAAAATGGCACAATTATTGTTCATCCATTAGTCGAGCGTGTAGGCAAAAATATAAGTCAAGAGCCAAATCCTACGCTGTGGAAACAAACAATCGGTAAAGCGATCGCCCAGCAAGATGATGGCTTGAAAAATTTATCTTTTACCCATAATGGAGTACCGTTACTGGCAAGTTATCGGGCGATTCCAAGTCCCATTACAGCAGAACAGGGAAAGTCCTGGATAATATTATCCGTAACACCCCAAAGTAGCGCTCTACTGGGATTAGAAGAAATCAAATTAATTTTATTTTTACTTACTTTGAGCTTACTAGGTGCAAGCTTATTAACAGCGCTGCATTTAGCGCGAGAACTAGCAGAACCATTGGAGCAACTGCGAGACTATGCCCTCAAGCTGCAAAATCATCATGAAGTTAAACGGATGCCCCATAACTTTAAAATTAAGGAGTTTAACCAGTTAGCTGCCGCTCTCGATCTCATGGTAGAACGGCTAAAAATGTCCGCAGAAGAACTAGAAATAGCTTGGCAAGAAGCGAAAGCCGCCAATGAAAGTAAAAGTAATTTTTTAGCAACAACTTCTCACGAACTGCGAAACCCTCTTAACGCCATTATCAATTGCATTCGTTTAGTGCGCGATGACTGCTGCGACGACTTGCAAGAAGAAACAGAGTTTTTAGAACGGGCAGAAGATGCAGCCATTCACTTATTGGGTATTATTAACGACTTGCTTGATATTGCCAAAATTGAATCTGGCAAGCTTTCTTTAGTGATGGAAGAAGTAGACCTAGACCAGGTGTTGCAAGAAGTTATTAGCTTACAGGCAATTCACATTCAACAAAAAAACTTGCAGCTAATCGTCTTCGATCGAGCAAAGCCAACGATTGTCAAGGGCGATCGCTCTAAGTTAAAGCAAGTATTAATTAATGTTATTGGTAATGCTGTAAAGTTTACCGAAACTGGCAGCATTACAATTAAAACTCAAATTGAACCACAGACAAGTAATAGTAGCTTGCGGGTAGCAATAATTGTTGAGGATACAGGTATTGGGATTGAACCATCCCAACAACATAAATTATTTCGTCCTTTTGTAATGGCCGATGGCACGACAACGCGCAAGTTTGGCGGTACAGGTTTGGGACTCGCTATTTCTAAAAACTTAGTGGAGCTAATGGGCGGCAATATTATGTTGTGTAGTGCCGGAATTGACCAAGGAACAACAGTCGTAATTTCTTTACCAATAGTCAATTTAGAACTAACACCCTTGTCAATACTCGGAACTTCTTTAGTAGCTATTCCCCCTGCTGGCTCAATGCCCTAAAAGCCATTTGTGCCGCCGCTTGTTCCGCCGCTTTAATCGAGCGCCCTTTACCTTGACCGATTTGGCGATCTTGCAGCCAAACTTGGGCGCTAAACCGCTCATCCGCAGTTTCCGAACGATGTCCTAATGTATTTTCGCTCGCCCGATACTCTGGTAATACTTTGAAATGCCCTTGAGTCCATTCTTGCAAGGCAGCTTTATAATTAAGCCGCGCTGGATCGCTACGAATTTCTTTAGCTAGTTTAATAAAGTGCGGATCGAGCCAAGGTCTGATTAGTTCTAAAGTATGGGTACTCAAGAATAAAGCGCCGAATACCGCTTCAAACGCATCGGCGAGTCTTGACTGCTGCCCCTCTTTGTCGCTGCTAGTCACCAGTAAATAAGGTTCGATTGCGTAATGAGTTGCTAAAGAAGCCAAAATGCGATCGCTTACTAATACCGAACGAATTGCCGCAAATTCTCCTACTTTCCAATCTGGATAAACATCCCATAACACTTCTGCCGCTACTAGGCGCACTACCGCATCGCCTACAAATTCTAACTGTTCGTAATTTTCCTCCGTAGAGACACTAGGATGAGTTAGCGCCAAATTTAATAACTGGAAGTTTACCGGAGCGATTGCCGGAATTCCTAAAATTTGCAGCAATTTTTCTAACTGCTTTTGGCGACGCGGATAACTCAAGTTAGTCATGGAAGTTGTTTAACAGAAATTTTGAGCAAATTGTTTATATTATGGGCATAGTTTAATTGACTTCTGGAGAAGTAGTTACGCGCGATCGCCTTTTCCTTGGCTTCAAACTACAAGTTGTATGGATTTACCTTTAATTTATCATCCTGACTATGTTGTACCTTTGCCCGCACAACACCGCTTCCCTATGCCTAAGTTTCGGCAATTGTACGAACTACTATTAAAGGATATTGCTTGCCCATCGCAATTTTTTTTGCCGGAAACTCCGACGCAGCAATCAATTGAGTTAGTGCATACTTGCCAATACGTCCAAGCTTATAGTCAAGGGACATTAGATGCTAAGGCCCATCGTCGGATTGGTTTACCTTGGAGTCCAGCTTTAGTTAAACGCACTAATATCGCCGTAGGTGGCACAATCTTAAGCGCCAAGCTTGCCCTCAAGTATGGTTTAGCTTGCAATACGGCGGGAGGTACTCATCATGCTTTTCCCAGTTACGGATCGGGCTATTGTATTTTTAACGATTTAGCGATCGCATCTCGCGTTATCCAACGCCTCAATCTTGCCCGCAAAATCCTCATTGTTGACTTAGACGTACATCAAGGCGATGGTACGGCTTTTATTTTTCAAAACGACGAGAGCGTCTTTACTTTTTCTATGCACTGCGAAGTTAATTTTCCCAGTACAAAACAAGTTAGCGATCTAGATATTCCGCTCCCAGTAGGGATGGAAGACGAGGACTACTTGCAAACTCTGGCAAATCATCTCACTGATGTTTTAACTACTTTTAAGCCAGATTTGGTGTTATATGATGCGGGGGTAGATACTCATATTAGCGATCGCTTGGGCAAATTAGCCCTCACCGATACTGGGATTTTTCGTCGGGAAATGCAAGTATTATCTACCTGTATTGCTGAACGATACCCAGTAGCGTGTGTAATTGGTGGCGGCTATGCTGACGACCTCAATAGCTTAGTGTATCTTCACTCTTTGCTACACCGCGCCGCTAGTCAAATTTATCGTCAATACAGTTTATAAATATTAGACTTATACGCGTGAATATTTTTTCGCCCCCCTAGCCCCTAATGCTAGGGAGGAAACGAAGTTTAACTTTCACCTCCAATTAAGGAGTTTAAGAGGCAATCCTTAATTCGTGCAGGAGGTCTATAGTATTAATTTCTTACAGTAAAGGGTATGGTAATTCCATACCCTTCAATTTATTAACCGTCACTACTTTGAGGAACTTATCTCTACTGAATATTTACTTGTTGAGGAGTGGTAGGCATCCCGCCTTCTGGGGAATTTTGCATCACATATTTATCTTTGTCTACTGGTACTAAAATGTAAGCAGTTTGAGGTTCGTTTTGCTTTTGTACGCCCTCGGCGGCACTTGCTACGGGTTCGCTGACCGCATCTACTGTACTCCGCACATTTTGGCTGACACTTTCACCAGTATTTTTAATTACATCTGCCGTACCTTTAACAGTGAAATTAACGCTTTGAGCGGTATTTTTAACTACATCTACCGTACCCTTTAAGTTTTCATTTACTTCATCTGCCGTACCTTTAACAGTCGTACCGACATCTTTAAGCGTATAGTCTACATTTTCAGCTACATTTTTGACGGCATTTCCTACACCTTTTACCGTTGTGTTTACGCCCTCCGCCGCACCTTTAACGGCATCGCCAACACCTTTTACTGTATTGTTTACGCTCTCTACCGTAATTTTACTTGCAAAAGCCGCCGCCGCCGCACCCATTAAAGCGCCAAAAACTGCCCCAATTCCGATTGTTGCTAAGTTATAACCCTTTTCCGCACTGGGTTGAGCGTTAGCCTGAGAATCAGCTTGTTCGGTATCCACTTCTTTATCTAGCAAAATGCGATCGCTCATTTTAATTGTCTCCTTAGAACTAAAACTGTCAAATTATTGTCAGCAGACACTTTTTAACTAATCAATTCGCGCTTTATGGTTCTCTCATTGTCGACATTTTTTACCTATAAGCAAATAAATCTTAAATCGAGCAGATGCTTATTTTTGGCTGTTACGATTTGCTTGTAAGGCGTAAAGGTTGATTTACTTGCAATAAAAGCAGTTCCTCACTTCTTCACGCGCTTACCTTGCCAAAAACAAGTATTTAGTCTGAATAGGGATTGTTGTTTTCCTTACAAAACCTAATCGCGATTTTCATAGTTTTGCTCGTTGAATTGAGTTTCTAAGTTGTATTCTTGCTCCTGTTGATTTAACCCCTCTGGTGTAGAAGCGCTCATTTCGGAGTTTTCTTTAAACAGCAAAGGATCCACAATAATTGTGCGCTCGATGATTCGCTCTTTTTCTACAGGAATTAAAACATAAGTTGTTTGTGGTTCAAATTCTTGGTCAGCAGGGTTGACATACTCAGCAGTTTGCTTCAGTTTATCTGTAGCGCTTTCTAAAGATTTTTTAGCGCCTTCGGCTGTATCTTTAAAAACGTCTACAATTGGACTTACTAAACCTTGATTAACCCCCTCTGCTACGGTTTTTGCTGCTTCCCCTACTCCTTTAGCAGCGACATTAACACCTTCGCCTACACTTTTTACTGCGTCTCCAACACCTTTAGCCGCAAGGTTAGCGCCTTGAGCCGTTTTTTTGTTAGCCAGCGCCGCCGCTAAAGTTCCTAAAGTTGCTCCAAGCAATCCACCTAGCAAAACTTTATTCAAATTATTGTTACCTTTTTGCTCTTTAGGCTGCGGCGATGTGGAGATTTGTTCTTTAGTTTTTGAAGTACCGCTAATACTTTCATTTTCAGGTAAATCGGCATTTGTCTTTGTGCTTTTTGCGCGAATATAAAATTCACCCACTGGAACGCTAACACTACTTTCTTCTTGCTGATTTAAAGTTGTCTGCCGATCTAAATTCATGGCAATTGTCTCCGGTTTGTAGATTACTTAATTGTTTGCAAATTTGAAGTTACTTTTTGCAAAAGAACCAAAACATACAAGTTTCTGGCATTTATCAATCGCGGAATTTAAGAAAGTTATTAGCTTTAAACTTACCTCGACATTCGCTCAGTCTTACTATTGTTTGACTCCTGCTTCTCCTTCGTAATCTAACAATTGCTGAACCTTACCTTCACTAGACTAAAGGTGTACATCCCAAAAATTGCAGTCCTTCTTTAGTTGTAACTATTTAGCTTGACTTCAAATAAATATTTTTTATTAAATGAGCTTATAATATTTTGAGCAATTAACTAGAGTAAAATAGGTTTTATCGGCTAAATCTAAAAAGTAAATAATAGGGTATAAAAGCTGAAAATGAGTAATAAACGCACAGAATCTCAAGTGCATTGTAGGTTTGCCCCATTATTTGGTTCTAACTCGGTCTTTAGGCTAAGTTACCACCTTAAAGCAAAAAATAGCCCAACAATATTGGATGCGCGATCGCGCATTTAGCTAAAATCTACATAGAGAAATGATAAAATTACAAATAGCTAGCCAAGTCAAAAAACGAATTAGGTCAATAGTGTTCTTTGGTTAAAGCAAAACTTTCACACTCTTGAATAGTGAAATAACCAGATAAAATTGTGTAGAAGAATACCGCCATAACAAATACACCAGGCTTTTATTCTAAAGACAGATGAAGTATTTTGTTTCGCTAGATACAATTTTTTTTAAACCAAAAAGCCGAGGAAAAACCTGTGCTGCTATCAAAAGGCTTTGAAATAGAAATGTATACGGGAACGCCCCAAGGCGATATTGTTGGTCTTTCCGACCAAATTGTCGCCGCCGTTGATGGGTATATGCGCGAGCCAGATAGCCGCAATGTAGAATACATTACTCCACCCTCTACCCAATACGACAAGCTATTATGCGACTTGGTAGTACCTCGGCAACGGTTGCGAAAGTATCTACAGCGCTTAGGCAATTACACTCTTATCCCTGGCAGTACCCTGTCTTTGGGGGGTAGCGATACTTTTTATCGTTCTGACCCCGATAACCCTTACCACACGTATATCGAGCAGAGCTACGGTACTAAAGTTGTTACGGCCAGCGTCCATATAAATATTGGCATTGATGACCCAGAAATTATTAATGCGGGCGTGTCGTCTTGTTAGGGTTGAAGCACCTTTATATCTTGCCCTGAGCGCTTCTTCACCATTTTTAGATAGTCAAGTTACCGGGTATCACTCTACTCGTTGGGGATTATTCCCGCAAACTCCTACCGATGTCCCCTTGTTTACCAGCCACGCCCATCATATTCAATGGGTAGAAGACCAACTCGCCGCCGGAACTATGCAAAATGTGCGCCATTTATGGACTTCCGTTAGACCAAATGGCGATCGCCGTCCCTACGATCTCAATCGTTTAGAACTACGAATTTGCGATTTAGTCACTAATCCAATTTCCCTATTAGCTATTACCGCCTTTATTGAAGCTCGCCTGTGGCAATTGCTCGCACATCCCAAATTAGATCCGTTAGTTTGCAGCACTTTTTCGCCCTCAAGCTTAGTAGAAATAACTAAAAACAATGAAGTGGCGGCGGCGACTCTTAGTCTAGATGCTAAGTTAACTCACTGGCAAGATGGCAGAAGTATTGTTGCTAGAGATTGGATTGAAGAAATTTACTCGCAAGTGTGGGATATTTCTAAACAAAAAGGTTTTAGTTGTTTTCTCTCGCCTCTAGTTAAAATTCTTACCGAAGGTAATGAAGCCGAGCAGTGGTTGAGACTCAATTCGTGCGGCTTCGACCCTCGGCAAGTAATTAATTACGCTCAAGTAGCAATGGCAGAACGCGAACTAGAGCTAGAAGACAAGCTGTGTCCCTCTTTACTCGCTTAAATAGGCTTAATAATCTCTTTGGTGCTTAAAACTCCAAGGAGATTTTTTTATGCACTCAAAATTAAAATTGAAACTTTAAAATATTTAATCAATCAACCAACTTAACCAAATATCAAAAAAACCTATATAAAATAGTCGGTGCAATCGAATTATCATCAATATAGTAATTAGTCTTTTCGGTGCAGAATCAGCTTAAATGCCTCAAGTTGTTTTAGTTAACCCCCAAATTCCCCCCAATACAGGCAATATTGCCCGAACCTGCGCCGCTACCTGCACTAAATTACATTTAGTTGCCCCCCTGGGTTTTGAAATTAGCGATCGCTATCTCAAGCGAGCAGGACTAGATTACTGGCCCTATGTAAATTTGCAATACCACGATTCAATTGAGGCTTTTCAAGACTACCAGCAGCAACAGGGAGGACGAACAATTGGTTTTAGCGTTACAGGCAAATGTAGCTATTTAAACATTCAATTTCAACCGGATGATTGGCTTTTATTTGGAAGTGAAACTACAGGTTTAGCGCCAACAGTTTTAACTTACTGCACTACAACGGCATACATTCCTATGAGTCAGCCTGAAGTCAGGAGCTTAAATCTGTCTGTAAGTGTAGCTGTAGGTTTGTTTGAAGCTTGTCGTCAAGTTGGCTTGCTAAAATAAACGCAAACTGCTCCGTATAATTACGGCAATAACAATAGTTTTAAACAAGTAATATCTACTGAAACTCGCAATGCTTCCCGCTTTTAAATAAAATATTACCCTTAATACTGGGGAGCAAAGTTTGTCACGACAATACTTATAAGAAATTCCTATATTACTTGTGCAGGTCAAATATAACTTAGCTGCAAACTTTGCCCTCATAATTTAACTGTATGCTTGACAAGATAAAACCCGCAAAGCTTTACATGGCAAAGGTCTAAGTCAGCCAAGTAAACAACATTTTATTTTGCACAAGTAAAAAATAATCAGTAAGCAGCACTTGTTTTTATTGAAGTAATTAGCTAAGTTTTGCGAGGGTATTTCAATTAATCTAACGTGAGGTTATGTTAAGAAATTTCGCTCGCTCTTGGCACTTGTTCGCAACTTCGCCTATGCTAAGTCGAATAATTTATATTAGTCTGCTGCCAAGGTGCGATCGCTAAGTTTAAATTTTATTGTTTATGGTGGCTACGTGCGATCGCTTAATAACCAACAATGAATATTTAACCAAAAAAAAGCCAAATATTGAAATTTTCTCAAATTAGTGTAAACTTGTGTAAATTAAATAATCCAAAAGATATGAATTAATTTATGTCTAGTGGATGAGGACAGAAAAAAAATTGTAGTGTTGTTAATGCTAGACAATTTTTGGTTTATTTAATCAAAAATTGGTCAGCAAAGCGTGTTTCTAGGAGGTCGTTTTTGAAACGAGCATGGACTAAAAAGGTTAAAAGCTTGCCCAGTTTTGCATTCATAAAAAATGTTCTGGAAAGACAATTGCAGCCACAGCGACAAGTAAAGCGGCGGATATTTCGGACTTCTGCAACCGCGCTCGGCTTAACAGTATCAATAGGAACGCCAAATTTGGCACTAACTCAAGCTTCTCCAGTGCCGCCAGAAAGGATTAGCATCGCAGCACCTATTGAGGACTCGACCGCCCCAGAAACGGTACAAAATACACTGGTAACAGCGCCTCACCCAATCTCGCCTGTAAGGGTGGTATTGAAGCAAATAACCGCTCCACCGTTAGCGTACCCCAGTGTCCAAACGCAACCAATCGCTAGAATTGCTGCACCAAGCCAGCAGCAGTCAGTTCCGGTAGTTCAAATCAATGCACCGGAAGCCAAGGTCACATTACAGCCCTCTCGTTTAATAGAAGTTGAAGCACCAGTTGTAAAGCAAGATGTTAGAGCCATCCTAAGGCAACATCAACAGACCACTGCTTTAGAGCAAACCCCGGTTGTCGAGACTCCCTTAGCGACACAGACAGACCGTTTAATTACTCAACTCAAAGCTAGTAAAAAAGCTGAGATAAATCAATTTCAAGCAATAGACATTGTCCCTACTCAAACAAACACCGATGCAAGCCAATTGGCGGGACAACAAGAAGCCGTTGCCGTTAACAGCGAAGCAAATAGTGCCTGGACGGCAAAGCAAAAGCTGCTAGTAGAGCGTTTAAAAACAAAAGAAACTTTTACTCCTGCCTTACAGGAAGAAGCCGCGCAAGTATCTAATAGTATTAATTTAGAGCAACCAGTAACTACAAGCCAGCCAACAGTAGAAATACCAGCCCCAATAGTTGCTGGAGTAGAAAAACTTGCCGTCTCAAAAGCGCCAATAGTTGCAACTAAGGATGAAAGCAGAAAACTTGAGGAAACTTTAGTTACCGAAGCAGTTGTAGTACCTGCAAAAGAACCAAATAACCAAGCTTTAGTTACTTCCCAGACAGAAATTGCCCAACCATTGCCAGCGATTACACCACAGACAAAGGAACTAACTCAAACATTACCGTCAGTATTTGTAATTCCCGATGTAGGTGTAGCCCAAGAGCAAATAAACACTGTCCCTACAGAAGTAAACAAAGGTGACGAGCAAGTAAATACTCAAGAGACACCAAAGAAATTAGAAGCAGCAAATTCTACTCCAGTTAAAGAAGTAGTACCCAACGTCAACGAACCAATTATAGTAAGTTCTACTACATCAGAATATCAAGTAAAGCCAGGAGATACACTTACTACCATTGCCTCAGAGCATCGCTTACCGCTCCCAAAAATTGCTAACTTTAACCGTTTGCAGAATCCAGACTTGCTACTTGTAGATCAAAGGTTGAAAATTCCTGCATTAAGTAGCATGAAGACCCAAGCAAATGTAGCAGTTTTACCGCCAATTGAATCAGCACAGCCAATAGCAAAGGTTAATAATTTACCTGCATCAGCGCTGCAATCAGAAAATAACTCACTGCTTGTATCTGCAGATAAAGAAGTTGTACCAGCAAGCAGTTCGTTAGCACCAGTTTACACAGGTGTAGGCGGTAGTATTTCAGGGGAAGAAGTTGAAACAAAGCCTCTAGAAAAAACAGCCCTAAACACCCTACAAGCGCAGTACGCCCAGAAACTACAGAACGACGTACAGAAGCTACAACAAAAATACTCCGGTCAAAATAGCAGTTTTAATAGACCAGTACAGGCTATAAAAGGCGAAGTTTTACTAGGAGTAGCGAAGCCAAGCTCGAACATAGATAACGACGAACCAATTAATCCAGAGTTCCGAGTTGCGCAGACTTACCAAGACCTCAAACCCGTAACTCAAAAACAACTACTCAATAAAGTTAACTATGCGGCTCCAGCTAATAATGTTACAGGTAGAGTAGCTACAGCCCCAGTAAGTGGAGACAACGCTGAAGAAGCTTTCTCTGGGCGGCAAGTTACACCAGAGTTGCCACCTTTAGACCCTGCAATGAATTACCTGCCTCAGCCTAATGGTGTAGCTCCTTTTAAGGGTTATATCTGGCCAGCTAGAGGTGCATTAACTTCTAAATATGGTTACAGATGGGGACGAATGCACCGAGGAATTGATATTGCCGCCCCTGTAGGCACGCCAATTTTTGCTGCTGCGTCGGGTGTAGTAATTAAGTCAGGCTGGAATAAAGGAGGCTATGGCAACTTAGTTGACATTCAGCATGCTGATGGTCCTTTGACCCGCTATGC
>Ga0181464_1001538_pt1 | contig 11590 bp, 5 predicted proteins | sample InSIn2gowninarea_FD_119074 | JGI IMG/M metagenome (GOLD analysis project Ga0181464, IMG submission 119074) | Clean room microbial communities from NASA Spacecraft Assembly Facility at Jet Propulsion Laboratory, Pasadena, California, USA -... ...
AGAGAGGATATGGTTTGGCAGAGGTACCTTAGAATATAGAGTTTCCAAACATGGAATTTAAATCCCTTCCTATAAGAACCTTTCCAAAGTTGAAAGTAGGAAGAGAAGAAAAGGAGGTCCAAAATTCTTCCCTAAGAAGAACACAATAGAACAACTTTCTTACATGACATAGGGATAAGCTACAACAGAAGGACTTACTTGCATGACAAATAGAAAAATAGTAGGACGAGGATTTGCTTCCATGATAGGAAGGACTACCATAGGAATACCTACTTTAATGTCAGAGGGGTTCGGCCTCGAAGACTGAAATGGATAATTATGGAAGATACACTATTTCTTGTGATTGCAGATTCAAATTTGGTGAATCCCACCATTTACAATAAGTTGATTAGATTTTTGAAGTACTTGGTTAACACCATATCAAATGTTTGCCTTGCATTGAACACCCTAACAAATTTATGGTTGAGGTGAGGCATATACAATGGATAAAAAGAAATCATGTGGTACCTATGTTGTACAATTGGATGTGGTTTGAGGTGAACTGAGTCTTTGTAGGAATATCATAAGTGATGAAGGCTTCAGAATCCAAAATGACATGGTCGGGTCACTTCATCCAAGAGATGAGCAGTAGTGCTCTAATACATATCCGCAAATGAGTAGATTGTATACAAAGACAAGCTTAATATGATGTTGAATGCATCCCTCATTGGAAGGTAATGGTGAGGTATTTATAGGGTTAAACTGACAATCTACTAAAGTCATAAAGGACTGTAGTTGAGACATAAAAAAATTGACCAAGAGGAGATGCATACATTCACCTTTGAAGCTAGAAGGAATTGGTTAGGTCATAAAGGAATTTGACCATAAAGGTGAATGGTCTAAGGGAATTATAGGGGAAAATTATAAGATACATTAACCTTTGAATCCATAAGGACTTGACTACCAATAGAACATGGCTAGTCGACTTGAAGCCATAAGGACTTGACTGCCAACAGAACTTGGCTAGACGACTCGAGGTGAATGACCCAAGAAAATTATAGTATTAAATAGATCTTCTCTTTAGAAGCCAGAAGGACTTGGAAAGGTAAACTAAAGGAGATAGATGTAATTCACCTTTGAATCTAAAAGGACTTGGGTATGTCATAAAGGACTTTGACCAAAAAGGTGGATGATTCAAAGGAAAATTATCGCCTAAGAAGCTAAAAGAAAGTCTTAGATACCATAAGGACTTGGCTGGGTCATGACCAAAGAAGATTGATATGGTTTCCTAACGAGCCATATGGGACTTTCACCAAAATCCCTTGATACTCATGTACATATGAAGAGTTACATTTCCATCTCTAAGATGGATTTATCTTATAGACATGCATCAACATGGCAAGCTAATGAAATTTTCTTAAGGAAGGAGACATTTTAGGAAAGGGAAATATGTTATAGAGAATACCTCCCTCGCTAAGAGGGAGAGTTGATTTTTGTGTAGCATCGAGAGGTATTCCCACATACTAAAATGAATCCCAAGTGATCCAAGGAAAATTATGAAAATGAAAAATGAAAAATATTATTTTTTAAGCTTTAGGTAGACCCCAAGTGTCAAGTCGATCCCATAAATGAATGGGTGTGACCCTTAGCCAAAGTCCACCCCATTTGACTACAATATAGACTCCTTTATTTAACCAATTTGGAAATCACATTGTATCTTCCATTCTAATCCACACATGCAAGAAAAAGATAAATAAATATGAAATTTGACTGAGGATAGAAGCTTCCATTTGACCAAGGTTGACCTTCCTCGTTTGATTTAGTTTCATCTACTTCATTTGACTGAGATTATGTCGATGTTTGATCAATAATTTTGCATATTTTAACCATAAGAAAAATGATGAAATTTACCACAAAGAGAGACTATTTGACCATGGGTTTGATCGCATGAAGTCAATTGCAAGGGTCAACCATAGGTATGAATTTGACTACAGGGTACAGATTAACCAAGAAAAGAAGTTGACCAAATTGACTATTTGAAAGCTTAAACAATGTTGATTAAGTTGGAATTTGACCAAGTTTGACTGGTGAATTGACTTTGATTTTGGCACAAAATTCTAAATTTTTTTTTTTGGAATTATAAATATTATTGAAGAAAAAATTTCTCCTAGAAGAAAATTTGTTGGTCTTTTTCCAAGATTGGTTTTTCCCAGGTTATTTTTGTTGTCTCTATTGTGCTTTCCTATCTCTTTACCATCCTACTATTTTCATTGCATTGTTATTGATATTTTTAATGTGTAATTGCTTAATGATATATGTGACATTTGATAACTTTATTGGAAATCATTGGAAAGTAATTATCATATGAGAAGATCAATTTCTACAATGCATTATTGTAGAAAATTGAACCAAAATGGGTGTACAAAAACTCACTTTACTCTATTTCTCCGCCTCAGGCTTCCCCTCTTTTGGACTCTCTAGAATTGACCCAAGTATATCCTAGTCTCTTGAAGTAGGATGCTTCTTCAGTTACAACTCAGCTAGAAGCAAGCATATGTGGAGTCTTAGATTCCTATCTCTTCTCCTCTTTTGGAACCAACTATACCTTCAGATTCCTCTCTCAGATAAGTTACTCCATTAGCAAAATTTGTAACAAAAAACCCTTTCGAGGGCCACCTCCTTAGGTGATGTGATTTTTACCATATTTTCTCCCCATTTCTGATTGTCATTTAGATGGTTCCAATCCTACTGATTTAGTTCCTTGTATCAATTTTGGGACAATATTTATTGGTATGCTTAAACATCTATTTGGAATCTCTTCACCTCTTCCCTTTCCCCTCTTCTTCCTTGTTCCCTCCTCCCCATCCCTTCCATCTCCTTTTGTCCTATCTTACCTCTCCCTTTGTTCCCCCCATCCCACCTTCTATAACCCTACCCACCCCCTTATCACTTTACAATTTATGCTCTTTTGGGCATTCTACTCCACCCCTCTCTCAACTTCCTCTAACTTATCAACTTTAGATATTGGTGGGGGCTTGGGGATTCTAGTAGAAACCTCCCATCCAAATTGTTCAACAGGATGAAAATATTTTCTCTCCAAGGCTCAGAGCCAAGCCTCTCTCAAATTTCAACTTGGAAAGAAATATTCAATTCAAAGGGTGCTTAAAGCATCAATCCCTCTCTTTGTTGTAAACTTCATCTCCTTTCACTAAATTGAAAGGATATTACCAACCCCACAATAAGACTAGAAATCAAAAGACTCATAGAACTACACTCTCCCTACATTTTTCTTCTCTAAGAAACGATGCAGGAAGGGGATAAGGCCATAAGCATAATTACATATCTCCTTTTGGATTGGGATTTTTTGGAAACATATGTAGTTGGAAGATCGAGAGGTATTATCTCTAGTTGGAATGTCCCTCATATGTGAATCTCCTTTGCTTGGTCTATCAATTCAGGTTTAGTTTTTGACCTCCATGCTTTTGAATTGGACATGTCATTTTTTTGTGTTATTCTATATGGTCCTTATATTGAGAGGGAGGAATTTTGGACCTCCTTTTCTTCTCTTCCTACTTTCAACTTTGGAAAGGTTCTTATAGGAAGGGATTTAAATTCCATGTTTGGAAACTCTATATTCTAAGGTACCTCTGCCAAACCATATCCTCTCTCAGATTTCCTCCCAAGCTTCTTCTAACTTGGAAAAATAACATATATGGTGCAACTAGAATTTCCAAACATCTAGACTGTTTGATTATCTTAGATTCTCTTCTTTACATCGACCTCAAGATCAGATAGTGGACTTCAATGGGTGATGACTCAAATCATTCCCCTGTTTTTCTAGAATTGGATCCCTTTCTTGTTAAACCTCCCAATCCTTTCAAATCAAATCCCTCTCAACTCAAAGAACCCTCCATTCTAGATCTACTAAAATCAAATAGGCCGTACCTCTCCTCATATATAAAAGAATCCCCAACTATACAATTCCAACATAATCTCAAGAGATCAAGGGTATCGTTATCGAGTGGGGAAAAAAATTAGGGAGGTGGACTCTAAAGCCCTCTCTGGCATCAAATTGAATATTTAATCCATTTTTTATCTGTAAACCTCCCTAGAGGTGCCTAAGAACTTGAAGAATAGAATTTATGAAATTGAAAAATCTAGAAGGAAGTTCCTTTTAGACACGGAGAAGGAATGGAAAACGAAAATTGTTCCCTTTGACGACAAGCACATGATGATAATATAAAATTATTTCATTAGGTGATTAATAGTAGGAAAAGCTATCAACAAATCCAAATTAGATGTGGTCAACTGATTATTTGAAATTTGTACTTAAGGGAAGTTGTTTATTTGACTAGGTACACCTCTCTTATTTGTTTACTAATGGAGTTACTCCAAAGCTAGAGGGAGCTGAGGAGAAAGGCTCCTTCACCTACTTTTATAAAGCAAGAAAAGAACCTATCATAACACTTGTATTAAATTATGTCCTTTTCTTTGAGTTCTTTATGGTTGTGTGGTAAATGAGTTACAATACTTAGGGTTTGTAAAGCCAATAATAATTGGAGATTACGACTTGTATTGAAATCTTAGATGAGAAAGTCCTAGGGTTTGTGAGATAAAACCCTAGAGCAAGACCTAGAGTGTTGGATGCAAGTGGATTTGGTGTGATGCATACTTGGTTTATCTCCTTCATAGAATGAGGATGACTTGATATTGATGCTAGCTCATTGTTGAGCCTTTCGTGTGTCTAGATAACTCGATGAATCCACAAGATGAGGAAATCCTAGCTCGTATGCAAGAAAAAGGAAAGAAAAATGCATCAACAACTAATGTTGAGGAAAAAGATGAGCATCCAACTCAAAAGAAGAAAAGGAATCCAAGCTTAATGATATTGCAGATGGAATTCATTGATTTCTACAATAAGGAAGGATTAAGAGGGAGCATAAAATTCCATACAACTCTCAATAGTTTAACCAAAAGGTAAGTAATTCTAGAATTTCTCCCTTGATTATTATTTTTATTATTTAGCCATCCTCTTGCCTTTCAATTTTTTATGACCCTGATATTTATTTCTTACTTCCACTATGAGACATTTTTTTCCATAGAGTCTTGAATGAGGTTTAAAGGAAAACAATTCCATTATCAAGACTTCCTTTACATAGGTGGAAACATCAGGAAGTACAAGGCAAGGTTGTGACAAGAGGGTTCTCCCAACAAGAGGGAGTCGACTATGAGAATATTTTTGATCCTGTCATAGATTCTTAAAAAAATTTCATGTTCGAAGTGAAGAAATTGTATAGATTGACATTTAGGATCATGTCTAATGATAGGAAGATATTCCAATTCCATGGGAGCTGATGATCAAGAAAAGTTGAAGGAAAAACCTTCCAAGAAGATTGACATTGTCAAACTAGATTCTTAGAGACAGATGGTCTCTTGGAGTAGTGTGCCTTCCCTAAGAAGAACAAAATAGAAGGACTTTCTTACATGACATAGGGATAAGCTACAACAGAAGGACTTACTTGCATGACAAATAGAAAAATAGTAGGAGGAGGATCTTCATCCATGATAGGAAGGACTACCATAGGAATACCTACTTTAGTGTCAGAGGGGTTTGGCCTTGAAGACTGAAATGAAGAATTATGGAAGATACACTATTTATTGTGATTGGAGATTCAAATTTGGTGAATCTGACCATTTACAATAAGTTGATTAGATTTTTGAAGTACTTGGTTAACACCATACCAAATGTTTGCCTTGCATTGAACACCAAACGAATTTATGGTTGAGGTGAAGCATATACAGTGGATAAAAAGAAATCATGTGGTACCTATGTTGTACAATTGGATGTGGTTTGAGGTGAAGTGAGTCTTTGTAGGAATATCATAAGTGATGAAGGTTTCAGAATCCAAAATGACATGGTCAGGTCATTTCATCCAAGAGATGAGCAGTAGTGCTCCAATACATATCCGCAAATGAGTAGATTGTATAAAAAGACGAGCTTAATATGATGTTGAATTCATCCCTCATTGGAAGGTAATGGTGAGGTATTTATAGGGTTAGTCTGACAATCTACTAAAGTCATAAAGGACTGTAGTTGAGACATAAAAAAATTGACCAAGAGGAGATGCATACATTCACCTTTGAAGCTAGAAGGAATTGGTTAGGTCATAAAGGAATTTGACCATAAAGGTGAATGGTCTAAGGGAATTATACGGGAAAATTATAAGATACATTAACCTTTGAAGCCATAAGGATTTGACTGCCAACAGAACTTGGCTAGTCGACTCGAGGTGAATGACCCAAGAAAATTATAGTATTAAATAGATCTTCTCCTTAGAAGCTAGAAGGACTTGGAAAGGTCAACTAAAGGAGATAGATGTAATTCACGTTTGAATCTAGAAGGACTTGGGTATGTAAAGGACTTTGACCAAAAAGGTGGATGATTCAATGGAAAATTATCACCTAAGAAGCTAGAAGAACTTAGATACCATAAGGACTTGGATGCGTGATGACCAAAGAAGATTGATATGTTTTCCTAACGAGCCATATGGGACTTTCACCAAAATCCCTCGATACTCATGTACATATGAAGAGTTACATTTCCATCTCTAAGATGGATTTATCTTATAGACATGCATCAACATGGAAAGCTAATGAAATTTTCTTAAGGAAGGAGACATTTTAGGAAAGGGAAATATGTTATAGAGAATACCTCCCTCGCTAAGAGGGAGAGTTGATTTTTTTGTAGCATCGGGAGGTATTCCCACATACTAAAATGCCTCCCAAGTGATCCAAGGAAAATTATGAAAATGAAAAATGAAAAATATTATTTTTTAAGCTTTAGGTAGACCCCAAGTGTCAAGTCGATCCCATAAATGAATGGGTGTGACCCTTAGTCAAAGTCCACCCCATTTGACTTGTATAAATACACAATAGACTCCTCTATTTAACCAATTTTGAAATCACATTCTATCTTCCATTCTAATCCACACACGCGAGAAAAAGAGAAATAAATATGAAGTCTGACTGAGTATAGAAGCTTCCATTTGACTAAGGTTGACCTTCCTCATTTGACTGAGTTTCATCTACTTCATTTGACTGAGATTCTGTCTATGTTTGATCGAGAATTTTGCATATTCTAACCATCAGAAAAATGATGAAATTTACCACAAAGAGAGACTATTTGACCATAGGTTTGATCGCATGAAGTCAATTGCAAGGGTCAACCATAGGTATGAATTTGACTACAGGGTACAAATTAACCAAGACAAAAAGTTGACCAAAATTGACTATTTGAAAGCCTAAACAATGTTGATTAAGCTGGAATTTGACCAAGTTTGACTAGTGAATTGACTTTGATTTTGGTACAAAATTCTAGATTTTTTTTTGGAATTATAAATGTTATTGAACAAAAAATTTCTCCTAGAAGAAAATTTGTTGGTTTTTTTCCAAGATTGGTTTTTCCCAGGTTATTTTTGTTGTCTCTATTGTGCTTTGCTATCTCTTTATGATCCTACTATTTTCATTGCATTGCTATTGATATTTTTAATGTGTAATTGCTTAATGATATATGTGACATAAGATAACTTTATTGGAAATCAATGGAAAGTAATTATCATATGAGAAGATCAATTTCTACAATGCATTATTGTAGAAAATCAAACCAAAACGGGTGTACAAAAACTCACTTTACTCTATTTCTCCACCTCAGGCTTCCCCTCTTTTGGACTCTCTAGAATCGACCCAAGTATATCCTAGTCTCTTGAAGTAGGATGCTTCTTCAGTTACAACTCAGCTGGAAGCAAGCATATGTGGAGTCTTAGATTCCTATCCTTTTTCCTCATTTCGAACCAACTATATCTTCAGAGTCCTCTCTCATATAAACTCCGTTAGCGAAATATGTAACAAAAAAACCTTTAGAGGGCCACCTCCTTAGGTGATGTGATTTTAACTATATTTTCTACCCATTTCTGATTGTCATTTAGATGGTTCCAATCCTACTGATTTAGTTCCTTGTATCAATTTTAGGACAGTATTTACTGGTATGCTTAAACATCTATTTGGAATATCTTCACCTCTTCCCCTTCCCCTCTTCTCCCTTGTTCCCTCCTCCCCATCCCTTCCATCTTCTTTTGTCCTATCTTACCTCTCCCTTGGTTCCCCCCATCCCATCTTCTATAACCCTACCCACCCCCCTTTATCGCTTTACAATTTATGCTCTTTTGGGCATTCTACTCCACCCCTCTTTCAACTTCCTCTAACTTATCAACTTTAGATATTGGTGAGGGCTTTGGGTTTCTGGTGGAAACCTCCCATCCAAATTGTTCAACAGGATGAAAATATTTTCTCTCAAAGACTCAGAGCCAAGCCTCTCTCAAATTTCAAATTGGAAAGAAATATTCAATTCAAAGGGTGCTTAGAGCATCATTCTCTCTCTTTGCTGTAAACTTCATCTCCTTTCACTAAATTGAAAGGGTATTACCAACCCCATAATAAGACTAGAAATCAAAAGACTCATAGAACTACACTCTCCCCACATTTTTCTTCTCTAAGAAATGATGCAGGAAGGGGATAAGGCCATAAGCATAATTAAATATCTCCTTTTGGATTGGGATTTTTTGGAAACATATGTAGTTGGAAGATCAAGAGGTATTATCTCTAGCTGGAATGTCCCTCGAATGTGAATCTCCTCTGCTTGGTCTATCAATTCGGGTTTAGTTTTTGACCTCCATGCTTTTGAATTGGACATGTCATTTTTTTGTGTTATTCTATATGGTCCTTATATTCAGAGGAAGGAATTTTGGACCTCCTTTTCTTCTCTTCCTATTTTCGACTTTGGAAAGGTTCTTATAGGAAGGGATTTAAATTCCATGTTTGGAAACTCTATATTCTAAGGTACCTTTGCTAAACCATATCCTCTCTCAGATTTCCTCCCAAGCTTCTTCCAACTTGGAGAAATAACATATATGGTGCAACTAGAATTTCCAAACATTTGGACCGTTTCATTATCTTAGATTCTCTTCTTTACATTGACCTCAAGATCAGATAGTGGACTTCAATGGGTGATGACTCAAATCATTCCCTTGTTTTTCTAGAATTGGGTCCCTTTCCTATTAAACCTCCCAATCCTTTGAAATTAAATCCCTCTCAACTAAAAGAACCCTCCATTCTAGATCTACTAAAATCAAATAGGTTGTACTTCTCCTCATATATAAAAGAATCCCCAACTATACAATTCCAACATAATCTCAAGAGATCAAGGGTATCATTATCGAGTGGGGAAAAATTAGGGAGGTGGACTCTAAAGCCCTCTCTAGCATCAAATTGAATATTTAATCCATTTTTTATCTGTAAACCTCCTCGGAGGTGCATAATAACTTGAAGAATCGAATTTACGAAATTGAAAAATCTAGAAGGAAGTTCCTTTTAGACACGGAGAAGGAATGGAAAACAAAAATTGTTCCCTTTGACGACAAGGACTTGATGATAATATAAAATTATTTCATTAGGTGATTAATAGTAGGAAAAGCTATCAACAAAATCATGGGCATTAGAAACTCTAAGGGTTGATTAGCTACCTCTTTCGTGGACATTGTCGCAAAGGGCTGCTCATAATTCAAAGTTATCTTCTACCATCAAAACACAACCATCATTGAATAGATCTTGGTTGTAGCAAGGATGTTCCCAATCTCATTGACGAAGAAGGAAATGATGCCATAATGGTTGAGGTCACAAGATAAGAACTTGAAAGAGTCCCACACAATTTTAATAAAGGAAAAAGCCATGTTTTAGATGGAATTTCAATTGATTTTGACCTTAACCACCTTGATTTCATTAGTGATGATCTCCTCTCAAGCATTAAATACTCAAGGACCATTGGAAAAATATCTCCCCTTTCAACTCAAATTTTATTGTCCTCATCCCTAAAGCTAACTCTGCTGACTCTTTTGACTTATTCAGACCCATTTCACTTTACAATTCCATCTACAAAACCATGTCCAAGACCATTTCTGTCAAAATAAAGGAGGTCCTTTTTGCAAACATTTCCCTTGAACAATTTGGTTTTCTATTAGATAGAAAAATCCATGATGATATTGGAATTATCCATAAAGGTCTCCATTCCATTCATATAAAGTAACAAAAAGCCTTACTATTCAAATTTGACTTCTTAAATGCCTTTGATAGGGTGAGTTGGTTATACCTCAAACTTTTGTTAATCCATCTACAGTTGTCATTATTTTGTCTCTTGAGCCATGAACTATATTAGCACATACTCTTTCACCCTCGTGATCAATGGGGTGGCCTCCCCCTTCTTTCATGGTGAGAGAGGGCTATGACATGGTTATCCACTCTCCCCTCTCCTATTTTTATTGGTGGTAGAAGACTTAATTAGGCTCATTTTAGAAGTAATCCAAAGGGATAGGTTTAAGGGGATTATCACTACCCCCACTTATCTTTCACACACCTCCTTTTTCTGGATGATGTCCTCATTTTTTCCAATGGTATCTACACACACCTTCATGCTTCAAATAAAATCATGGATTTGTTCTATCAGGCCACAAGAATGCAAATAAATGCTAGGAATAATTCTATTTTTTGGTGGGGATTTTTAGGAGGAGAGAAGAGCAATATTGAAACAATTTTCTCTTCCTCTGTTATGAAATAAGCCATGGCATCACTTTATTTTAAATCTTTTCAACTATGAAAAGTCAAGCTAGTCCTAGTTATTGGAAAATTTGAGAAAATAATTAAATTTGGGACCAACATATAGTTGTCAAGAGCAGGGAGTATAAAGACATTTGTGTCTAAACAAAAGACTTAAATTTTAAGACTTATAAGTAATAATAATAATTAATTCAACCAACTAGAAATTATTTTACCCATTTTATTATTTAGAAAGTCTAATTATTAACCACTAGTTAATATGCCTTAATATACCCATTACATATTTCCTTTTTAATATATTCCATTACATATTTACTTTTCATAATTGACTTACATCCTTCTAACATCCTTCGAACATTTATTTAGTTCTTTCCATTTACCAAAGATTCTATATATGAACCTTATCCATCCATTCTCATCCCTTAATCATTTTTTTAGCACGAAAAAAAGCTATATATATGTATTATATTCATCAAAGAACAAAATGTAGATCAAAACCACATAATGAAGAAAGGTTCAAATATATCATATCTTGTTCTCATCCCTTAATCATGAAAAAAAACCTTAAAAATGTGAAATAGTTATCGTGATTTGAATTAAAAGTACAATCACTATTAACCTTGAAAATGTGAAATAGTTATCGTGATTGGACATACACATTTAATAAATCTATACATATACCTTTTATAAATCTATGCACTAGACAATAAATGGTAGCATCACTTTCGTCTCCTTAATCCACTCTTCTTAACACTATAATTAAATAAGGAATAATAACATTGGTTATATTTTAAACAAATACGTTGTTGAAAATTTTACGATATTATATCATCAAATATATTTTCCTATTCATGATGATGATGGTTAACGTCCCCTGAGACCAAACATTGGTCTATCAGACCTAAAAACAAATTATTTAATTTGATTTAAGATTTTATTCCTATGC
>Ga0181464_1001539_pt1 | contig 11590 bp, 15 predicted proteins | sample InSIn2gowninarea_FD_119074 | JGI IMG/M metagenome (GOLD analysis project Ga0181464, IMG submission 119074) | Clean room microbial communities from NASA Spacecraft Assembly Facility at Jet Propulsion Laboratory, Pasadena, California, USA -... ...
AATATCCACGGTTACCCCTTGCAGTCTTCCCATGGGCATGATCTTTTGTTGATTTGTCATCCATAATTGAATAGGAGACCACTGTAACACAGGCCAGCCCATTCGCTCCCAAGTCTATTCTAGTAACATGTTCGTGTCCGAACCCAGGTCGAGGACCTAGTTATAAGAATTAGGTAGTTGCAAGAAAACCTTCAGCAAAGAAGAATGAAACTTCATGAACTTGATGATGAATGGGCATGGCTAAGGAAGAGAAGTATGACATTGGATGAAGAAATCCGCAAACTAGAAAACAAAGTAGCGCAAGAAGGCCGTAAGAAACTGAGTATGTGGGGACTGAGTCCAGCCAGCCCTATTACTACGTTAGAAGAAATTTCAACCCTACTATTATGGTTGCAACCGCACCTTACTAAACAAGGGAAGGTACCATACAAAGAGGGACATGATGCAAAGGCATGTGGAAGGTGCCAACAGCTTGGGCTAACAGGAAAAGTGAAGCCTCACACCAGGGGTGTGACCACTTGACTATCTATAGAAGGCACAGTCCCAACACTCCAGCAATTGAAAGAAGGCGTGGGACTATAAACAAGGTTGCAGGAAATTTGTGTGGAAAGGGGGTTCTGCATAGAGCCCATCTATCGCAAGGCTCACAGTCATGCTTAGGGGGATGCGCTGCTACATGGATAGGTTGGGGGGTGACTGTTGAAAACACTATTCATGACAAGAAGGCTAACTTAATGCAGAAAGGAGTGGGCGGTGGACCATTAAGACATGAATTACGGGCTAGATTTGGGGAGATCTATCACCAAGCAAGTACTAAGGACTCAAAAATGGAGGGAAGGGTTGAATTCAAATCTAACTATTACTATAAAATTCCATGGGGTAGCTTTCAAGTAGCTCTAGGGTTTTTAAGAATTGAGGTAGTACAGAGCAGTGAGTCCCAAGCTACCTTGCCACCCGTAAGTGCACGACTGACCGAGTCGAGTATAAACACAATGTCAAGAACTAGAGTGCGAATTATGGGAGGTAGCCAAGAACCTCGGGTGACCTAGGAGGAGCCCAGAGCGACAACAGGTGCACCAAAGGTATCGAAGTCTCCACGCACCACGCACACCATGACCACATAAAAACAAATATCCAATGGGGCCCATCGAGGTATCACCATGGCACCTAAGAGTTAGTAAAATCTCACTGGCCAAAAAGGGAAAAGCTGTCACTATTGAAACGGAAGAGGAGGAGGAAGATCTGTAAGACCCGATAGCTCAAATTGAGGCACAAGATGATGAGGAGGAAAATGTCTCCCAAGCACCTTCAGTGATAGAGTTACCCTCCTACATTCCCTCACGGAAGGGGACAGCCAAGATACCAAAGGACCTGGAGGCCATGAAGAGTGCGCTCCAGACCCCGCTTCTTTTGGATGATATCAGGTTTGACAGTCCCCCACTGGGATGGGTATCGAATATAAAATTCGAAGATTGGGACCTTGCAGATAGTGAGAAGTTCCCCCAGTTGGCCGCGGAAAAACTACGACAACAGAAATGGTTGCAAAGTGTGGAGAAGTTAGGGTTACTACATTTGCGTTGGATACCCCACTACCACCGTGTGCCTATCACTATCTTTGTCATTCGGAAGCTACTGTGTCTAGTACATGACAGGTATTTGTGGCTGGAAGGGTCGATTCCCATCACGAATAAATTAATTCATTGAATCTCATGGCTGTCGATTAAAGGAAGCAATCCTGCAGACATAGCCGAAAAGAGTAGTGACTTGGGCCTTGCGGAAGATATGAAGGCCAAATATAAGCTAGAGAAAAAGAAGTGAGGGTACGTAATAGAAAGTATCAAATATCGAGGGGTGCGCATTTCCACCCAGTTTTTGGCCAGCAAGCTCATGAGGAAATGCCATGTAGACGAAGTACTGACATCTGTAATTGCATTGGTAGAGCAGTGTGCAGAAAGGGTCCAGTTCAAATGGGTGTAGTTTCTCTATGATGAACTGCAGGGAAGCACAAGACCAGGGTAAGACCTTCCACTATGCGTGGGTGATCTTATCCATCCTGTTGATTGCCAGGGAGCTGCCAGCAGACAACCAGTTTCCCACCGTGGAGCAGAACGTACCCGAGGCCGTGAGGTATACCTTGCTCTGGGCAACCAAAGACACGGCAAGGATCTGGGAGATAAAGGTATTTTGGATAGTTGTAGAGGCAAGTTTACAAACATGGATCAACTGTAGGCCATAGTTGTCCTCGACAGTATATGACACTTTACAAAGTGTAGTAGAATTCAAGGCAGATATGCATAACTTGTATATCCGAGCGTGAAAGGATCCAACTCGAGCATGGGAAAAGCTACCATTCATTGCCACAGATGATGAAATATTTGAAGTAATGGCGTCATGGTCTCCGGAGTGGTGTGCCTCGGGCTTGGCAGAATTGGAAAAAATTGCGGCACAACAGAAGAAGAAGGAGACCAAGTTGCGCCTCGCGAAGCTAGCGAAAAGAAAGCATTAGGAATAGGAAGCAGCCATGCAACAGATGACGGCTGACGTAGCCATGCTAGAGCAAATGAAACAGACCACAACTGCACCCGCTGAGGAGGCCAGGGAAGGCCAAAAAATGCCCATGGAGCAGAATATACAGGGGGAGGTGGAGATATAGAAATGCATGAACCTTCCAACAAATGTAACCCAACTCAAGAGGCCGCGCATCCTGGAGCAGCCTTCTGCGCGAAAGAGGACAAAGGCAACAGAGTCTGTGGGAGGAACCTTTATTGATAAGGATGCCTTGGCAGAGTTGATGATGGAGTAGACGACTGTGTTGGGGCACTCAGAGCACAGTTGTAGGCATTACAGGTGCAACCCCCAGGAATGAGGACATCACACCTTGCGGAAGCTATATTGAACAGATGTTGTACACAAGCACAACACACACATTGGTGTTACCAGAAGAAGCTATCTTAGCAGAAGCCGAAGGTGACATAAGGGGATGGGGGTTGAATTTGGCCGCTCTTCCAAGAGAAACCATCCACCAGCTACAGGGAGGGGTAATTGCTAAGATTCGTGCTAGGGAGGGCCACACTCTCCAAATCTTGAGTGAGCAAAAGGCAAAACTAGAACAACTCAGCCTGCAATAAGATAGCATGGTTGCCCAAAAACAGGGAGTAGAACAGGTAGTTGAGGAATCCTGTAGTAGTATTGTGGAGTTGGTCGTACCAGCAGAACTCCCCACAGTAGAAAAGATTTTCCAACTAGCAGCTGGAGTTCGTAGGACCCATGAGAAGGCTGTGAAGGTGCAGTTCGAGCTGAACTTACAGATAGCAGAGCTGCAATTGCAGGCGCAGTCATCTATAAACCTGGAAGTCATAGAGTAGCACCACCAAGACATTCAATCAGGGTTAAAAGAGATAGAGCATGCTGTACACGACTGCACTGGCTTGTTGGACCAGTCCCTCTTAATGCTTACTTCACTCTAGGAGGACCCAACGCTATGGCAGCTAGAGACAGAAGCACAGGAGTTACAGCAAGATTATGACAATGTTCGGGGAACTGCGCAGATGGTCGCACTCACCCAACTCGTCGCCAAGATAAGGGAGGCCTAGGATCTAAAAGAAAGAGTGGATGCTACATGACATAAAGAAGTAGGGCTTAAAGCACGCATCCAGCCTTGTCTCAAGGAAGCGTTCACAGTCATTGCCATGATAGAGAGAAAGCTTACCTAGATGCAGGACACATATGCGAAAGGCAAGTGGACGCTGCTAACAATGATGCATCAGAACGTTGCACACATTTGATATAGCACACAATGGAGGAATGTGTGGTCGACATCCGTGAAGCACAAAATTCGTTGGATGATCTCCGAGTGAAGATCACCACACCAACCAAGTGATTGGGGACGAGTCATGGTGTTTATGTTGGGGGCCTGTTGGGTAGCAGGTCCCCCGCGTAATGGGTTTGGGCTTAAAAGCTCACAATTTTGGGGATATTGGTATTGTAAAGGCTTCGCGAAGTGTGCAGAGTGTGAGTTGTAATAAGTCAAGTCAAAGGGTAGTCCACTTGAAAATAAGGTAATATAATAGAAAATGAGTTGGCCTACCCATGGTCTACGGACCATGAGAATGTATAAATAAAGCAAGGCTCTAGGTGTAGAAGACAGTTTGGAGGAAGGCATTAAGGAGATCAATAGTGCATGGGTTGTTTGGAGCAGTAGTTGCTCTGAGTCTGTAATTCTGAGTCGAGAGGAATAATAGGAGATAGAGGCTCCGCAGTTGTGTGCGTGGAGGCCTGGTTGGAGTCTGCAGCTGAGTGCACAGACCCCTACAGCTGTGTACGCAGGGCAAGAAGAGGATTGTAACCAGATAAAGGCATTAATAAAGATAAGTTGATTTTTAAATATCGTGTATCTATTCTAGATTCTTGTTTATGCATATGTTCATGATTTATGACTACATGCATGATTGTTTATGTTAAATGGTAACTGAAAGTACTATGCCTTCGTAAGTAACAAAAGATCTATAATAATATTAAGCTCAGTAAAGGGTAAACCACATTCGTGCTTGACTAAGGTAGTTACTCTGAAAATCTAGCGGCGCGGAAGCAATGCAGTGTGTCGGATCAATCTGTGCAACTCCAGACCACATCAAGACATCCCTAGGGTGCAGAAACCTGGTTCCGGCACCCTCCCATACTACCTCAGGTGAGACTTCAGTCTGCGCCCGCAGACTATTGCTGAAAGGGCCGGTAGTGTCGGCATTTGTTTGGCGAAACATTTATGAACCTGGGTCAGGCCCCATTAAGCCAACATATATTGTAGGATTCAATAGATTGTGGAGGATGAGGCGAACATTTAGCTGGCGTCTCTACAGCTGAGCAGCACCACTCTCGTTTGGTGGGAGAGCAAATTACAGTGAAGTAAGAATGTGGGTAACCTATTTTCCTCATGGCCTGATTTTATTTTTGTTTTAAAGGAATATTTTTATCCTTTAGGATACAAGAAAAAAGTTTTGATGAATTGGCAGTATTTAAGGCAAGGCAAAGGTGAGGATGTTCAGAGTTTTACAGAGGAGTTTAGAAAGCAAGCACTGAATTTGGGTATTGCACTTGATACACTTGAAGTTGTAACTAAGTATATTGACTCATTGCATAGCTACATTAGGCATTCGTTGTTATTGTTTGAACCAACCACTATTGACTCAGCCAGCATAAAAGAAATTCATATTGAGAACAGGGGCAAAAATTAAAAAGATGATCAATCCAGAAAACCATCGTTCAAACCTCCCAATGGAAAATCCAAAGCGAAATGGAAAGGAAAGGAGAAGAAGATGGCATCAACCAAAGAAGGAGAGAGGCCATATTGTAATCACTGCAAAAAGGAAGGCCACGATGACAATCACTGTTTTAAACAACACCTAGAAAAGAATCCAAAGAAGTATGGAGGAAAAGGGAAGTAGAAGGTAGTGGCAAAGACACAGCAAGACCTTGGATCAGATTTCGAAGATGAAGCGTTGATCACATCAACGGGAACAAAAGGTACTCTTACACCTCATGTTAATTCTAATTCGCATGAAGGCACCAGTTTCGTAAATGAGTCCCTTCCTAATGATTGAGAAGGAATTGAACTATTTCGTATCAGAGTTGTTGTAAATCATACTAAAGTTGAGACTCTGTTTGATATTGGGTCCCAGGAAAACTTAATTGCAGAATCCTTGGTAAAGAAACTTGGCTTAGAAACAAAACCACACCCGAAACCTTACCCGCTTGGATGGATACATGATAAAGAAAAATTGACTGTAACCGAGAAGTGTAAAGTCAAATTTGTGATCACTTCTAAGGTAGTGGATGAAGTAGAACTAGATGTAATACCATTGGATATTTTGGGATGGTGTTAGCGAGCCCATATCTTTATGATAGAAAGGCAGTCTTTTTCCGTCATGAAAACAAATACCAAATCATAAAAGATGGGGTAGAATATATATTAAGGGCTCATCAAAATAAAATCAATGCTAGTCTTGTAAGCATTGGAAAAATGAAAATACTGGTGAATTCCAGTAAAGGTTGCATGCTTATGGTTGTAAGGGAAAAAGAGACAGAATTAGCTGTTTCTTTCTAGGGTTGCAATCAGGAACATAAACATGAATTATTTGAATTAATTTCTAATTATGATGAGATGTTTCAGGAACTGAAGGGATTACCTCCAATGAGGTAAATTCAACATGAAATCCATTTGCAGCATGGCGCTCCTTTGCCAAATATTGGCATGTATAGGATGTCGACCATTGAGATGGAGGAAATCAAGAAACAGGTGCAGGAATTGCTGGACTAAGGGGTCATCAAGCCAAGCACTTCTCTGTGCAAATCACCAATTGTCTTAGTCCCAAAGAAAGACGACACATGGAGGATGTGCATGGATTACCGCTCGCTAAACAAGATCACGGTTAAAAATTGTTACCCTCTTCCACGCATTGATGACTTATTAGATCAGTTAAAGACTGTTGTTTATTTCACCAAATTGGATTTGTACAGTGGTTATTACCAGGTCCAAATTGCAGAGCAGGATGTGTGGAAAACCTCCTTCAAGACCAAACAGGGGCTGTTCGAATGGATGGTGATGCCATTCAGACTTTGCAATGCTCCAGCCACTTTTATGAGGGTCATGAATGATATCTTTTGGCCTTTCATTGATGAATCTGTTCTTTTATATTTAGATGATATACTTGTCTTTAGTAAGAGTTGGGTTGAACACATGTGTCATGTAAAGAAAGTGCTTGATGTATTGAAAAAAGAAAAACTCTTTGTAAAGTTGTCAAAGTATGAGTTCGGGAAAACCTCTTTGGGTTACCTAGGTCATATTGTTGGTCATGGTTAGTTAAAGATTGATCCTTATAAAGTTGAAGCAATTGTAAATTGGCCTAAGCCTACTAGTGTAACTGAGGTCCGCAGCTTTTTAGGTGCAGTCCAGTATTGGAGGAGATTTATTGCTAATTTCTTTGTTATTGTAGCACCTTTGCACATATTGAAAAGTGTGAAACATGCCTTCCAATGGGGAGGAATACAGCGGAAGTCCTTCAAAACATTGAAGGAAAAGATCAGTATCGTACCAGTCTTAGCCTTACCCGATCTCCAATAGCCATTCGAGATTGAAACCAATGCTAGCGGTTATGCCATGGGAGCTGTACCGATGCAGCAAAAGAAGCTGATTTATTACCATTTTGAGAAGTTTTCTCAAGCTGTGATAAACTATCCCACTTATGACAAGGAGATTTATGCCTTGGTGCAGAGTGCGAAGAAGTGGAAACTCTACCTGATCGGCAAGGAGACCATCATCCATACAGATCATTAGCCCTTGCAGTACCTTCAGTCACAAACCAAGTTACAGCAATCTCATCATTTCAGGTGGATGGGTTTTCTTCAACAGTTTCATCTGGTAATAAAGTATAAGAAGGGCACTAATAATAAAGTGGCCAATATGCTATCTCGTCCTCCTATTTCTGCTTTTGTTATTTTGCATAATGCTTCGTTGTCTTTTGAGAGTTATGCTAAACAATATGCTAACGATGTTGACTTTAAGGAGATTTATGCAAAACTAACCCATGGTTCACAGGTAGACAACTATCACTTGCAAGGGAAACTGTTGTATCACCTTGGTAAATTGTGTATTCCCATCAGGGAAAAAGTACATGTAATTTGAGAGGCCCACACCTCTCTTGTGTCTGGACACTTTGGTGTTGAAAAGACTTTATGTCATTTACAAAGATTTTGTTTTTGGCCTCATATGAAAAACATTGTGGCTCGCCATGTAAAGTGTTGTGTGATGTGTTCTGTTTCAAAGCCCTCTAATAGAAAACTCGGGCTCTACACACCACTCCCTATTCCAAGTTGTCCATGGGAAAGTGTATCCATGGACTTTGTAGGAGGTTTTCCTTTGTCTAAAAAGAGTCACGACTATTTGTATGTTGTCGTTGACCATTTTAGCAAGATGTGTATTCTTATGCCATGTAAAAAGCAGATCACTGCAGAGAAGACTACTTCTCTTTTCTTTCACCATGTTTGGGTTCATTTTGGATTACCCACATCGATTGTGTTAGATAGGGACTCTCACTTTCTTGGATATTTTTGGACCAGCTTGTGGAGGATGATGGACACTAGATTGAAAAGAAGCACGAAATTTCATTTGCAGACCAACGGATAGATAGAGGTTGTCAACGATACCATGGTACACTTGCTACGAGGCTATTGTGGGAAACATCCCAAGTTGTGGGATGAACATCTCCCATATGTACAACATTCCTACAACCAAGCAGTGCATTCATCTACGTAGCGTTCACCATTTGAGACATGTTTTGGTTACCTGCCAAAGGACCCTTTTGACATGGTCTTTGGAAGGGAAGATGGATCCAGTGGATGTAATGATAGGGACAAAGCTCAATAGTTCATTCAACGAATGCAATTGATTCACCAAGCACTACAAGAGCAGTTGGAGAAAAGTCAAGCCTGTTACAAGGCTCAATATGAAAAACACTGAGTCAACCACCAATTCCAAGTGGGTGACAAAGTGCAGTTCCACATCAGCAAGGACAGGATGAAGGGAGAAGGGAAGAAGTTGCGAACCATCTGGTATGGTCCATTCACCATATTAGAGAAGATTGGAAACAATGCCTTTCGTCTTGATTTGCCAATATATATGCAGATGTACTCAGTAGTGAATGTAGATAACCTAAAGTTGTATGAACCTCCATTGATCATGGACACTGATGATATGGGCACAGTTCCTACAGTTGATGATTTTGCTCCAGAATATCTCGATGAGTTACTTGAAGACATCATCCTTGATAGAAGGACCATGACTTCACAGCGAGGAGATGTGGAATACCTTCGAGTTGATTTCAAGGGAATGCACCCCAGCAAGGCCAAATGGCTGAAGAAGGAAAGGGTGAGGGAACAGTTCCCTCACTTGCCAACTAACTAAGGAAAGCTTTTGGCAGTCCAAATGCTCCTCAATGGGGAGGATTGATCCAGGTGGATCTTTAGATACAATGGCATGGAAAATCTCAAAATTCAAAGTGGCAAAAAAAGCAAGTATCTTGACATCAGATCGAAGTGCTCATCTCCCTAATTCCAATAGTGCAAATGGCACTCCAATTCGAGCCCGGATGATGAAGTTGTGGTAAAAAGAGTTTGCTTTAGTTCCTTTGGAAAATGAGGTTTTTTCTTATAAAAATGGGTTTTTAGCCTTATGAAGGCAAATCGCAATCGGAGGGTCTAGAGGGGCAGACTTAAGAAGCAGCAGCAGAACCACAATCAGCTATCTACAACTAAATTGCAATCAGGGCAGGAAATCAATGATATCATGATGGAGCAGTTGGAACTGGGTAGAGCCGACTTGTGATCGCGATCGGCGATCAGAGCGATCAGCCGATTAGTGATTGGCAGGACCAAGGACTAGGACCCCTAAGCTGTAGCTACGCAATATGCCGATCCAATCAGGCTAATGCGATACGATGATATTAACGATCGGTGATTGGAGATTGGCGATCGATGGATCCTCGGGATAAAGGGTCATTGAATGAGCGATATGCTGATTGCGATATGGGGCTAGACCCGATGGGTCTATAAGTCCAATTTAATGGATTTTGAAGTTTGACCTAAAGGCTTTTTTTTAGATCTTCTTATATTTCCATGTATTATTGGTTCAAACAGAAAAATTCCTATTATTAAGGTTTGTTGCACTCATCGACCCTTCCATCTAAACGACCTCCGTTATAAACAGAACAACTTTGATTTTTAAGCGACATTGTGCTATAAAGCCTAAGGCATGTAGCAATGTATGAGGAGGAGGATTTTTCAACACGCAGTTCCTTTGGCAAGAGAGCTTTTAGGTTGCTGATAGTGCATTGGGACAAGTTTTATATGGTTTCTGCCCCTCTCAATGCCACGAACGCATTGGTGCTATTCATTTTTCCATCTGAGGTCTCCATTTCATAGCCATTGTCTAGAATGGAGGTATAGCCTCTTTTTATGTAAACTGATGAATGTATTCTCTTCTTTTCATGCCACTTAATATATGAAGGGCTCCCCATTGATCGAGCAAGGCCTGGAGACGTAGTCTGAGTTGGACGAACTCTGTTATCAAATCTTGTTGTTTTCTTGTTTTGCCTTCATGTGCTCCTTCTTATTTTATGTGTGCACATTATATTTTTGTGTTAAGTTGCAATTTTTACATGTGATTCCTTCCATACATCTATAAGCAAAAGATTCTTGGATCAATCCTGCAAAGTCTATTGCCCATTTTTCGAATCGCTGTAGCATCATCTGTGAATTGAGTGGCGTCTCATCCCTTCGTGATGGTTTCCCAGTCCTTTGACATATGTCGTAGGCTCAACAGTATGCTTTCAAATCTTGATGTAGGGTTAGCCACCATAGCCCAGCACGAAGAATATTTCGTGCTATCGCATGTCCTGCATAGTGTCTACCTGCAGCCCCCCCATGTGCTTCCGTGAGGATCTATCCTCGTTCAAATTTTGGTACATATCTTTGCAATATCTCATTGTTTCCCATTTGGTAGAGGTGCCCCGTGATGACAGAAAAGTCTGCTGCACGTACCACCAATTCCTTTTTCTCTTGGACTGAATATTCCTTCCGCACAGTCCTTGTGATTAAAAAATGGATTATGTCTTTGAAGTGGCCATCCGCAATGCACACTGCAAAGAGTTGTGAATCAGGTAGGCCTTCTTCCAAATTTCTTGGCTCCTCTCCTGTCTCAATGCATGATAAGTGATCTGGTCCTACATTTAGGTGTCTTAGCTTTACGATGACCTCGAAGTCATATTCTTGAAATAGTAACAACCATTGGCATATGCGCCCCCCAACACAGGTTTGTTTACCTGGTATTTCAACACAGAATGATTGGTATACATCTCAAAATTCCTGCCAAGTAAATAGTGTCAGTATTTCTGGAGTGTGTATACCATTGCCAGTCCTTCGCGCTTAGTAGTAGAATAATTCTTTTCAGCTTTGGATAGCTTCCAACTCAAGAACGCGATTGGGTGATCCACGCCTTCCTCACCTTCCTATGTAAGTACAACTCCCAACACAATACGTGATGCATCAACATGTACATGAAATTTGATGTCCCATTTTGGGAAGACCAAGGTGGTAGTGGATGCCATTTTTTCCTTGAGAACATCCAATACTTTCTTGCAATCATCATTCCAACAATATGTTGCGTCCTTTTTCTATAGTTGTTCCATTGACATTGTTATTTGTGCATAGATCTTGATAAACTTTCTATAGTAACCAGTGTGCCCCAAAGTGGCGCGTAGTTGTTTGAAACTTGTAGACGACATGGTCGAGCAAGTTTCTAAAGGGGATGAGGAAGGTGCACATTTTAAGATTCAGTGCAATATGGTGTCATCGGCAAGTATCCAACATCAAACGTAAGCTCACTATATGGTGTTTAACTAACCCAAATATAGTCCAATCATCCAGATAGACCTCCAAGAACTTGTGGATGTATTCCTTGAACACGACCACCACTACGCATGGAAATATTGTTGGCATGTTCTTCAGTCCAAAGGGCATAACGGTGTATTGAAAACAACAA
>Ga0181464_1001545_pt1 | contig 11571 bp, 3 predicted proteins | sample InSIn2gowninarea_FD_119074 | JGI IMG/M metagenome (GOLD analysis project Ga0181464, IMG submission 119074) | Clean room microbial communities from NASA Spacecraft Assembly Facility at Jet Propulsion Laboratory, Pasadena, California, USA -... ...
ATGTACTTGGTTGTCATTTTCTGGTATATCCCCACTTGGTTGGGAGATGGATGTATGTATGAGTATTTGGTGCTAGGAAGGTCACATATGATGTATAGAGTCATGTTCTTGTAGAACACCTTTTGCAGACTTTGCTTACAGACAGGGGGAGCATATCATGCATTGTTGGCATTTTGGAGGAAGTACAGAAGGAGATCATGGATGTTGGTCTGAATACTGCTGCAATACATCTCTATCTCTTCCATGATGTATAAGTCTTGAAGAACATCTTTTGCAGATCTTTCCTACAGTCAGGGGCAGCATGAATAGCACAATTCAGAAAGAGCAGAGCTTTCAGCATGTGGCATGAACAGATTGGTACACCTTGGCATATACAAAGGGGGAGCTCATTCAGAGATTTCAGCAGGTACTCAGGGAGAGTGATTTGGTGGATTATGTTGCAGATCTGGTTCATATTCAGGAAAGCATGCTCTTAGGGGGAGCATAACCCTTTGCCCTTGATGTCAAAGGGGGAGAGTGATTTGGTGTTGTTGCCATCAAGTCCAAAGGGGGAGATTGTTGGCATTATGATGCATGTGTTGTACTTGATGGCAACCCACTCATAGAAGAACATCTCACTTATATACATTCAGATGAATCTACAGAAGATGTGACATATTACATAGATGCAGGACAGTTTAAAGGAATCAAATGGCAAGTTCTTAGTAAGCTTTGCCATCAAGTCCAAAGGGGGAGATTGTTGGCATTATGGCTAAAGTGTTGTCCTTGATGGCAACCCATTCAGGTGATAGATCACAGTACTTCATGTCAGCAACAGCTATCAAATATTGAAGAAATTAAGGGGTACGCAGGTAAACCTTATAGAAGGTGCATACACGCAGGCCAGGGTTACATAAAGTGCATACATACCCGCAGTTATCCCGTTCAGGAGGTGCGTACCCCCAGTTCACTATGTTAAGGAAAAGAAAAAGCACACGTGGGGTTTTAACCTTGGTATTTAGCCGACGGTATTGTGTTATTATGGTTTTGATCCGTGGTATTGATCCATGATTTAAGGAAGAGCTAGCCTATATAAAGCAAAGGAGATCATTTGTCTTGGTGTGTGTTTTGGGTTGAATATCTTATGTGAGCTAGATCTGAATCTAAATAAGGCGAATCTACTTATGGATTGAGATCTCTTCGGTGCTTGATCAGATCTGTAGATCTGACTGTCTGGGTTATTCTTGAAGGCTTGAAATTTATCTTTGCCCAAAGGTACGCAGGCACAGAAGTGTCTCAGGTGCGCCGGTACGTAGAGCAGAAACAGAAGGGCTGCGTGGGTACGCAGATCAGGAGAAGGAGAACTGCATCGGTACGCAGCGCGACAGAAGCTCAGGTGCATACGCATAGTGAAGGTACGCAGAACAGAGAAAGGAGACCTGCGTCGGTACGCAGGGAAGCAGAAGCTAAGGTGCGTACTCACAGTGAAAGTACGCGGCGCGATTCGTTTTAAGATTGCGTGCCACCAGCTGAGGTACGCGGCGCGATAGTGTATTTGGGTGTGTACCTGCACTAAAAGTATGCAAGGCGACTGAAGAAGAAGTGCGTGTGCTCGCAGTAGAGCAGAAGGGTTCCCTGCGGATGTACGCAGGTGAGAAGAAGGTGAACTGCGTACCACCGCAGGCCAGTGAAGTAAAAACTGCGTACCTGTCTTAAGATCTTCTGTTGACTGAATTTTTCTGTTGATAAGGTGTTATGGGTTTGGTTCTGGTATTATGATCTGATTACAGCAGTGATTGAGTAAATGATTATGATTAACTTCAGTTTTTGATGGGTGTATGGATCGGTTTTTCATGTGATCTGATGGACTAGATCTGGTTGATGACTCACTTGTATATGTATTGATCTAGTGCTTGGGTGATTCAGAAGATTGTTTATATTATTGTTGGGCCTTTCAGATTATGTGTTGTGCTTCAATGTATCCAGTCTGAAAATTGATGAAACGTGGTACCTGGAGGAGAGAAGATTGTAGGCCAGCGCCTACGTACTAGTATCTAAGCTAGTACAAAAGCTAAGGGAGATCTTTGGAGCATTGTAGCAGGTAGCAGCCTGCGTACTAGTAAATGGATCAGCTAGTACAAGAGCAAAGGGGGTTGTAGCTCCCGTACTGGTATAAAACTGCACCAGTACAAATATTGTAAAAAGATTTTCTTATTAAGAAGAAGATTGAGATGACTTGCAGCAGGTGGTTTTCTCCCGCATTGGGTTTCCACCTTATATCATGGTGTTCATGTGTATGCCTTATGTGTGATGATCTATTCTCTATTACTGCATCTGTTATCTGATAATATGGTTGATAATGTTCTAATGCACTCATTGAAGATCAATTAACTTAATCATAAGAAGTTGTGGAAGTAGCATATATGAATCTGATTATGGAAATGAAAAAGTTTTATTAATGTGATAATACTGATTCACCCCCCCCTCTCAGTATTATTTCCAACAATTGGTATCAGAGCAGGTCCTTTGATAGAAGCTTGATCGCTTGAAGGAGATCCGTGGAACAATGGGAAAGAAGCTTAAGAAGAAAGCACCTAAGAAAAAGAAGGTATCTCAGAAGAACTATGACAGTGGGAGAATCGATTGGGGATTAGGCATAAGAAGCTCTTCAGATTCAGAATCATTATCAGGTATGAATGTGTTATCCTTTGATGTTCCAGATTTATTTCCTTGTGAAAGAGATGGAAGTGATAGTGAAACTACTGAACTTTCTCTTATGGGTGAACAAGAAAGATATCAAATAGAGGCAGAATTTAAAAGGCTGACAGACAAAATTAGAGATCAACAAGATCTATTGAACAAAAGGGAATGTGATTTCAAAGAAGAAGCTACCAAACTAAAGGCCCAACTAGAAGAAGGAAACAAGGTAAGAAAGCTACTCAAGGACAAGGAAAACCAATGTCAAAAATTGCAGCATGAAGTGACATCATTAAGAAAAGAAGTCAATGAAAGAAGCACAACCATCAAGAAACTCAAAGATAGATCCAGCTACTATGAAAATCTTGAAGCTACAATCCTCTCACTAAAGGGAAATCTTGAAGAATCAAGGAAGCAGAATAAAGATCTACATCAAGCAATTGAAAAACAAGACAATGAAGTCATCAGCTTAAAATCCCAGCTGGAATGTGCCTTCCGAGTTCGTGAAATGCTACAGGATCTGAATGAAGAACAAGAAAAGGAGATTCTCAAACTAAGGGAGCAAATGGAAGAAGGAAGAAAAGTTGAAGAAGATTTGAAAAAGCAATCTCTTGAAAAGAAAGAACAGCTTCAGGTTGAGGTAAATATCTTGAAAGGTAAACTAGAAGAAAAAGATAAGCTTTTACGATTTCAAGATAGTTCTAAAGTCTTGGATGATATTCTTAATAGTCAAAGGTCTCCTGCTATAAAGACTGTTCTTGGTTTCCATGAATCTGTTGAAGGTGAATCTAGTTCACAAGGTGAAGCAAGGAACTCTAAAGAGAAATCTAAAGTGATCAATGAAGAAATGAAAAATCCATCTCATCATCAACCAAGGAAAGAGATTCCTCAAAGAAAATCCTTTACTCCTCCTATGAATAATGTTGAATGTTATGGACATGTTGCAGCTAGATGTAGAAGAAGAAGGGTTCAAGACCATTATGCAGAAAGATCATCACATTCAAGGTACTTTTATGGATATTGCTTTGCTTGCAATATGTTTGGTCACAAAGCTGTTGATTGTTACAGGAGGAATATGAAACATGTAAGATGTTATGCATGTAACAAGCTTGGACATATAGCCAAGGAATGCAGGAACAAAGTGTGGGCACCATATCAAAAGGAGAAAATGTCATCATCACGCTTGAAGATATGGAGGAAAAAGGAAGTACAGTCAGAAAAAGGTGGCACAGCACAATGTACAGGCATACCAGAATCAGAGGGAGCTGAAAGTACAAAACTTCAGTGTCCTGAATCTCATATGCAAACTCCATAAAGGAAAGTCGCATATATACGCGAATTGGATACTGCACAGTCACGTATATGATTGTTTGAAGAAAGGCAGCAAGGACAGATCTGACAGATGGCACAGGTTTAGGGGGAGCATATGCCTTTAATGCATTGTTGGCATTATGGTTATTAGTCCTTGGTGATGATACTTATATGGATAGATGATTCATCTTGCTATTGTTATGAGTTGTTCACATGGTTCTTGGATCAGATCTATGGTGCTTACATGGTGATCTTCATAAGGATAAGGAGCAGTACATAATTCACATCTTCTTTACTTGATGATGAGTCACTCATATGCTATTGTCGTCATATGCATAAAGATCATATACTACAGTTATGATGCAGGATTCCTATTGTTCTTAGCACATATATGGATGAGGATTGTTGGCTGGATACATGGATGATTATTCAAAGTTACATGATGATGATGAGTTCTTACCTATATGATGATAGGTTGTTTCATATATTGATTGATGATACTTGGTTCATGCAGCTCTGGATGGCTATGATGTTTCTCACATATGATACAATGTGAATGATTCTGTATATACAGAATTCTGTTCAAAAGGATGAGTTGATACGGACATACCTTGATGATTCATGCACTAATACAAGATGCTGGTCTAGTTGCTGATGACAGATGCTATGCAGCAGATCATACAATGTTGTTGCTGATGTTTATCATGATCTTATTTAGGTGATTGGTCTCTGTAAATGTCATATCAAGACTCATGATGTAATAGTGTGTCTCTATTTATTGTAGTCATTTGATGAGATCTCTTCAGGTCATGTAACGGCCTATGTTGGTTTCCCCACTATGCCTGGGATGAATGATGTAATGTACTTGGTTGTCATTTTCTGGTATATCCCCACTTGGTTGGGAGATGGATGTATGTATGAGTATTTGGTGCTAGGAAGGTCACATATGATGTATAGAGTCATGTTCTTGTAGAACACCTTTTGCATACTTTGCTTACAGACAGGGGGAGCATATCAGGCATTGTTGGCATTTTGGAGGAAGTACAGAAGGAGATCATGGATGTTGGTCTGAATACTGCTGCAATACATCTCTATCTCTTCCATGATGTATAAGTCTTGACGAACATCTTTTGCAGAGCTTTCCTACAGTCAGGGGGAGCATGAATAGCACAATTCAGAAAGAGCAGAGCTTTCAGCGTGTGGCATGAATAGATTGGTACACCTTGGCATATACAAAGGGGGAGCTCATTCAGAGACTTCAGCAGGTACTCAGGGAGAGTGATTTGGTGGATTATGTTTCTTCTTTGCAGATCTGGTTCATATTCAGGGGGAGCATGCTCTTAGGGGGAGCATAACCCTTTGCCCTTGATGTCAAAGGGGGAGAGTGATTTGGTGTTGTTGCCATCAAGTCCAAAGGGGGAGATTGTTGGCATTATGGCTAAAGTGTTGTCCTTGATGGCAACCCATTCAGGTGATAGATCACAGTACTTCAAGTCAGCAGCAGAGATTGATGATCAGCTATCAAATATTGAAGAAAATAAGGGGTACGCAGGTACACCTTACAGAAAGTGCGTACACGCAGGTACACCTCACAGAAAGTGCGTACATACCCGTAGTTTTCCTGTTCAGGAGGTGCGTACCCCCAGATCCGTACTTTAAGGAAAAGAAAAAGCACACGTGGGGTTTTACCCTTGGTATTTAGCCGACGGTATTGTGTTATTATGGTTTTGGCCCGTGGTATTGATCCATGATTTGAGGAAGAGCTTGCCTATATAAAGCAAAGGAGACCATTTGACTTGGCATGCTTTTTGGTTGAATATCTTATGTGAGCTAGATCTGAAATTTCATGATCTCTTGGGTATATTGTCTAGATCTAAAGAAGGCGAATCTCCTGATCTCTTCGGCGCATGATCAGATCTGTAGATCTGACTGACTGGGTTATTCTTGAAGACTTGAAATCATCTCTGCTCGAAGGTACGCAGGTACAGTGCGGTTTCAGGTGCGCCGACATGCAGTTCAGAAGAAGGATACCTGCGTCGGCATGCAGATCAGAAGAAGCTCAGGTGCGTACGTACAGTGAAGGTACGCAGAACAGAAAACGGAGACCTGCGTGGGTACGCAGGGGAGCAGAAGCTAGGGTGCGTACTCACAGTGAAAGTACGCGGCGCGATTCGTTTTAAGGTTGCGTGCCACGAGCTGAGGTACGCGGCGCGATAGTGTATTTGGGTGCGTACCTGCACTAACAGTACGCAGGGCGACTGAAGAAGAAGTGCGTGTGTTCGCAGTAGAGCAGAAGGGTTCCCTGCGAATGTACGCAGGTGAGAAGAAGGTGAACTGCGTACCACCGCAGGCCAGTAAAGTAAAAACTGCGTACCTGTCTTAAGATCTTCTGTTGACTGAATTTTTCTGTTGATAAGGTGTTCTGGGTTTGGTTCTGGTATTATGATCTGATTACAGCAGTGATTGAGTAAATGATGGGTGATTGGATCGGTTTTTCATGTGATCTGATGGACTAGATCTGGTTGATGACTCACTTGTATATGTATTGATCTAGTGCTTGGGTGATTCAGAAGATTGTTTATATTGTTGTTGGGCCTTTCAGATTATGTGTTGTGCTTCAGTGTATCCAGTCTGAAAATTGATGAAACGTGGTACCTGGAGGAGAGAAGATTGTAGGCCAGCGCCTACGTACTAGTATCTAAGCTAGTACAAAAGCTAAGGGAGATCTTTGGAGCATTGTAGCAGGTAGTAGCCTGCGTACTAGTAAATGGATCGGCTAGTACAAGAGAAAACGGGGTTGTAGCTCCCGTACAGGTATAAGACTGCACCAGTATAAAATATTGTAAAAGGATTTTCTTATTAAGAAGAAGATTGAGATGACTTGCAGCAGGTGGTTTTCTCCCGCATTGGGTTTCCACCTTATATCATGGTGTTCATGTGTGTGCCTTATGTGTGATGATCTATTCTCTATTACTGCATCTGTTATCTGATAATATGGTTGATAATGTTCTAATGCACTCATTGAAGATCAATTAACTTAATCATAAGAAGTTGTGGAAGTAGCATATATGAATCTGATTATGGAAATGAAAAAGTTTTATTAATGTGATAATACTGATTCACCCCCCCCTCTCAGTATTATTTCCAACAATTGGTATCAGAGCAGGTCCTTTGATAGAAGCTTGATCGCTTGAAGGAGATCCGTGGAACAATGGGAAAGAAGCTTAAGAAGAAAGCACCTAAGAAAAAGAAGGTATCTCAGAAGAACTATGACAGTGGGAGAATCGATTGGGGATTAGGCATAAGAAGCTCTTCAGATTCAGAATCAGATTCAGAATCATTATCAGGTATGAATGTGTTATCCACTGATGTTCCAGATTTATTTCCTTGTGAAAGAGATGGAAGTGATAGTGAAACTATTGAACTTGCTCTTATGGGTGAACAAGAAAGATATCAAATAGAAGCAGAATTTAAAAGGCTGACAGACAAAATTAGAGATCAACAGGATCTATTGAACAAAAGGGAATGTGACTTCAAAGAAGAAGCTACCAAACTAAAGGCCCAACTAGAAGAAGGAAACAAGGTAAGAAAACTACTCAAGGACAAGGAATACCAATGTCAAAAACTGCAACAAGAAGTGAGAAGCAAAATTAGAACTCAAGAAGATCTTCTGAACATAAAGGATAGTACTGCTAAGGCTCAACGAGAGTTATTCATGGAGAAATATCAAAAGTTGCAAGCTGAAGCAACATCTCTAAGAAATGAAGTCAATGAAAAGAACACAACCATTAAAGAACTCAGAGATAGATCCAGTTACTATGAAAGTCTTGAAGCTACAAAGGGAGATCTTGAAGAATCAAGGAAGCAGAATAAAGATCTACATCAAGCAATTGAAAAACAAGACAATGAAGTCATCAGCTTAAAATCCCAGCTGGAATGTGCCTTCCGGGTTCGTCAAATGCTACAGGATCTGAATGAAGAACAAGAAAAGGAGATTCTCAAACTAAGGGAGCAAATGGAAGAAGGAAGAAAAGTTGAAGAAGATTTGAAAAAGCAATCTCTTAAAAAGGAAGAACAACTTCAGGTTGAGGTAAATATCTTGAAAGGTAAACTAGAAGAAAGGGATAAGCTTTTACGATTTCAAGATAGTTCTAAAGTCCTGGATGATATTCTTAATAGTCAAAGATCTCCTGTTATAAAGACTGGTCTTGGTTTCCATGAATCTATTGAAGGTGAATCTAGTTCACAAGGTGAAGCAAGGAACTCTAAAGAGAAATCTAAAGTGATCAACAAAGAAATGAAAGACCCATCTAATCATCAACCAAGAAAAGAGATTCCTCAAAGAAAATCCTTTACTCCTCCTATGAATAATGTTGAATGTTATGTATGTCATAATCTTGGACATGTTGCAGCTAGATGTATAAGAAGAAGGGTTCAAGACCATTATGCAGAAAGATCATCACATTCAAGGTACTTTTATGGATATTGCCTTGCTTGCAATATGTTTGTTCACAAAGCTGCTGATTGTTACAGGAGGAATATGAAACATGTAAGATGTTATGCATGTAACAAGCTTGGACATATAGCTAAGGAATGCAGGAACAAAGTGTGGGCACCATATCAAAAGGAGAAAATGTCATCATCACGCTTGAAGATATGGAGGAAAAAGGAAGTACAGTCAGAAAAAGGTGGCACTGCACAACGTACAGACATACCAGAACCAGAGGGAGCTGAAAGTACAAAACTTCAGTGTCCTGAATCTCATATGCAAACTCCATAAAGGAAAGTTGCATATATACGCGAGTTAGTTACTGCACAGTCGCGTATATGATTGTTTGAAGAAAGGCAGTAGGGACAGATTCAAGAGAAGGATCAATTTTTCTCTAGTTAATAATAATGATGTGTGGATATGATGGTTAGAAGTGTTTTGGTTCTAACTTGATATTGATGATGTCTTGATACTTCTTATTGATATGCATGATCAGATAGATGGCACAGGTTTAGAGGGAGCATATGGACTTAATGCATTGTTGGCATTATGGTTAATAGTCCTTGGTGATGATACTTATATGGATAAATGATTCATCTTGCTATGGTTATGAGTTGTTCACATGGTTCTTGGATCAGATTTATGGTTGATTCTCTAATGATGCTTGCATGGGAAGCACTTAGCTTGAATTCACATCTTCTTGATGCTGAGTCGCTCATATTCTACTGTCGTCATATGCATAAAGATCATATATTACAGTTATGATTCCTTTCATTCTTAGCACAAATGGATGAGGATTGTTGGCTGGATACAGGGATGATTATTCAAAGTTGCATTGTTGGAGACATGATGATAATGAGCTCTTATCTATATGATGATAGGATTGTTTCATACATATGTTGATTAATGCAGATATTCCCAATTGATGATACTTGATTCATGTAGATCTGGATGGCTATGATGTTTCTCACATAGAATGTGAAATTCTGTTGATGCGAACATACCTTGATGATTCATGCACTAATACAAGTTGCTGGTCTAGTTGTTGTTGACAGATACTATGGATCAGATCATAAAGTGTTGTTGCTGATGTTCATCTTATTTAGGTGATTGGTCTCTGTAAATGTCAAGACTCATGATGTAATAGTGTGTCTCTATCTAGTCATCTCTTCAGGTCATGTAACGACCTATGTTGGTTTCCCCACTATGCCTGGGATGAAGATGTAATGTATTTGGTTTTCATTTTTTCTGATATATCCCCACTTGGTTGGGTGATTGATGTATGATGATAGGAAGGTCATTTATGATATATAGATTCATGTTCTTCTTGTAGAACATCCTTTTGCAGACCTTGCTTACAGTCAAGGGGAGCCTGAGTATGAACAGCACTATATAGCAGAGCAGACATTTCAGCTTGTTCTCAGAAAGAGCATGATTAGATTGGTGCACCATGGCATATACAAAGTGGGAGATCATTCAGAGATTTCAACAGGTACTCAGAGGGAGCTTATAATGCATTGTTGGCATTATGGAGGACATACAGAAGGAGATCTTGGATGTTGGTCTGATTATTACTGCAATATATCTCTTTCATGGTCATTTATGGTGTTTGGTGGACTATGTTTCTTCTTTACAGATCTGGTTCATATTCAGGGGGAGCATGCTCTTAGGGGGAGCATAACCCTTTGCCCTTGATGTCAAAGGGGGAGAATGAGTTGAAGATTTTGAGGTTGCCACCAAGTCCAAAGGGGGAGATTTTTGGCATTATGATTCTGGTATGGCTTTATGATACATATGTTGTACTTGATGGCAACCCACTCATTTTATGTAGAGAAGAATTTCACACACTTTCATGCAGAGAAAAGTTTATTTCATGTAGAGAAAAATTTCACGCACTTTCATGCAGAGAAAATTTTATTTCATGTAGAGAAAAAGTTCACGCACTTTCATGTTGGAGAACTTACCTTTGGTCCATGGTAGTTAGTCCTTGGTATTTGAACCTATGGTTTTGGACCATGATACCTCGTTAAAAGTGTGTATATGTTGGAGAACTTACCTTTGGTCCATGGTGGTTAGTTCGTGGTATGGTTTATATTATTATTATTATTATTGAGCCGCATGTTTTTGGGCCCCTTGTATTGGTTATCTATGGTATTGATCCATGATTTTAGGAAGAAGCTTTCCTATATAAAGCAAAGGAGATCATTTGGCTAGACACTTGTGAAATGAGAAGATCTGAAGTAAAGCTAGATCTTAAACTCTAGTGATGGGTTTGTGAGAGATTGCTATATCTAAATCAAGGAAGTGCGGAGACGCCACAGAAGGCGCCACAGCAGACGCCACAGAAGGCGCCACAGGAGACGCCACAGAAGATGCCACAGAAGGTGCCACAGAAGGCGCAGTGCGGAGACGCCATAGGAGACACCACAGAAGGCACCACAGGAGACGCCACAAAAGGTGCCACAGAAGGCGCAGTGCGAAGACGCCACAGGAGACGCCACAGAAGGCGCAGTGCAGAGACACCACAGAAGGTGCCATAGGAGACGCCACAGAAGGCGCAGTGCGGAGACGCCACAGAAGGCGCAGTGCAGAGACGCCACAGAAGGCTCAGTGCGGAGACGCCACAGAAGGCGCAGTGCAGAGACGCCACAGAAGGCGCCACAGAAGGCTCGGTGCGGAGACGCCACAGAGGTGCCACAGAAGGCGCAGTGCGGAGACGCCACAGAGGCGCCATAGATCTATACCAGTGAAGTTGCGATCCCTGCTTAAAATTTGTTTTAACTGCCTTTGACTATTCTGCAGCGTTTTGGGTGCATAACTGATGTTTGGTTACTGGTATTGAGTTCAGCATGATTAATGACTTATCTTTATGTACTAGATCTGGTTGATAACTCTCATAATATCATTGTATATGTATGGATCTGGTGATTGGGTGATTCAGAAGGTTGTTTGATTATGAGCTTCAATGTTGTTGTTGGGTCCAGTATGAAAATTGGATGAAAAGTGGCCTTTCAGATTATGTGTTGTGCTTCAGTGTATCCAGTATGAAAATTGATGAAACGTGGTACCTGGAGGAGAGAAGATTGTAGGCCAGC
>Ga0181464_1001083_pt2 | contig 11560 bp, 13 predicted proteins | sample InSIn2gowninarea_FD_119074 | JGI IMG/M metagenome (GOLD analysis project Ga0181464, IMG submission 119074) | Clean room microbial communities from NASA Spacecraft Assembly Facility at Jet Propulsion Laboratory, Pasadena, California, USA -... ...
GGCACAAAGCTTTCGCTGGTCGCCCTCGCGCCCCGCCAGCCCTCGCAGTCGCAACTCTATAGATTCGGCACCCGCACGAGCACCCGGTCGCAAGTTCCCCCGAGCATACAGGAATCGCCCCACGAAACAAACAGCCAAACGAGTGATGTTGGTTCATATGGCGCCAATGGCATCGCTTCATCCCCGCTGGATGGTCTGAAGACACCAGTGTTCGGAGAGGGCAATACGGCGTTGACAGTAATCAATGGCAAGGACTCCAAGGATCCGTCCAAGAGGCGCAAACCGAAGAGCAACATTGTTAAGAGCAACTCTTCCTTCGTGTCCAGGGTCATCCCCCATGAGGCTCTGACAAAGCGATTACAAGAACATAACCCTAATGGCCTCTACGCTTTCGCCAATATCAACCGCGCATTCCAATGGCTGGACTTGACATCGCCTACAAAGGAAGAACACATGACCAAGATCCTCTTCACCAAAGCGCACGCACTCTGTCACGACATAAACCAAATCACAAAAGGGCCAAATCATCTTGACATCATCATGGGTTTCTCCACGGGCGACATAATATGGTACGAGCCAATGTCGCAAAAGTACGCGCGCATCAACAAGAACGGTGTCATCAACGCGACCGCTGTGTCTGACATACGGTGGCTACCGAATAGCGAGAATCTGTTCCTCGCAGCACACATGGATGGAAGCCTGGTGGTGTACGACAAGGAAAAGGAGGATGCTGTCTTCGTGCCCGAGGAAATCACATCACCGAGCGAAAACGGGCTAACCGATGGGGAGAAGAAACTGAAAGCTCTGTTGACGATCAAAAAGTCTGTCAACTCTAAGAACCAGAGAACGAACCCCGTGTCCTACTGGCAAGTCTCCAGGTCCAAGGTCAATGCTTTCGAGTTCTCGCCCGACCGACGTCATCTTGCCGTCGTGTCCGAGGATGGGTCCTTTAGAATTATGGATTTCCTTCGCGAGAAGCTGCTCCACCACTACATGAGCTATTACGGCGGGATGATGTGCGTCTGTTGGTCGCCCGACGGCCGCTATGTCGTCACCGGAGGACAGGATGATCTTGTCTCTATATGGTCTTTGGAGGAGAGTATGCTGGTTGCACGCTGTCAAGGCCACAATTCGTGGGTGACGGCAGTGCAGTTCGATCCATGGCGATGCGACGAGCGCAACTATCGGATTGGTAGCGTAGGAGAGGACTGTCGCTTGTTGCTGTGGGACTTCAGTGTCGGCATGCTGCACAGGCCTCGAGCAGTAAGTCCAAGTCGCTGAATCTGGCAAGTATAATGGCTGACGTTGATTTAGGCATCTGTGCGACAGCGCGGTAGTATTGCCTCGTCAAACCTCAAGATGCAGCGCACACAGACAGGAAGTTCGATGAACCGACTGAGATCGAATTCTAATCTCACATCGGGTAGCATGTTGGATGAAGAAGAAGTAGTGCATCCCGTGGAGCCTCGGGCACGCACGGCCATGCTACCTCCAGTGCTGGTAAGTCTGTCCTGAAACCTCAACATCAAATTTCTAATCGCCATTACCCGTAGGCAAAAGCCGTCCACGAGCACCCACTGTGCTGGCTAGGCTTCGAAGAGGACTGTATCCTAACATCATGCAAAAACGGTGAGTGGCATCAGCAAAAGTTTTCGTCTCAATCACCTCATATCCACCCGTTACGCGCACGTTGTACACTAGAGGGACGTGATCTGCGATAAGGGCGGGTTTTACTGCGCCGCTGTGGCCGTGCGCAGGAACACCCGTCTAGTCTAGTGTCACACAGGGATCCGCCCACGCATTTGTTGAGTTCGCGATTGGCAAAAACGAGAGATAAGGAAGTGGATCGCTGACTGTTTGAATTGCAGGCCACATCAGGACTTGGGACCGACCGAAAGAAGGTGCTGGGAATGACGACAGCAGTACGTCTGCGAGTGCAAACGGAAACCATTTGTAGGACGAGGCATTCGGATCTGCATAGACGTTTAGACGTTATCGCGCGATCGCGTTTGATGATGGTGGTGATGGATGGATCGGAGGTCTTGGTAGGTGCTCTTGGTATTGGGAGAGAGTTTGACCTCCGATATGTCCCGATGTCTGACATGTGCAAAACGTTCAGCCCTATTGCATATGCACGTTTACTTGCATGTGCGCGAAAGAGCCTCTTGTTCTAGAACATATGGTTAGAGCAGTACTCCATCGACACAGCGTCGCAAAATCAAGTTTCCTTATCTCCACCATGCAACATGGTGTGAAAATCACGACAGTGCGACAATGTTTCCGGCCGGTAACTAACATGTCTCTTACGATCACGACTCTACTAAGCAGTGGATACTCACGGCGCCTGCGGGAATTTATAGCGGTAGCCGCGTCGCTTCTCCCAGCTGTGGGTCAGTATAATGTACGTAGCTCTGATGAGGCTCTGCTGTTGATACCCACAGTTGCGGCAATGCAAGTCTAGCCGCAGATTTTCCTGACCGTGCCCTCTCGGACCGAGATTAAGGTATGCAGAGTGCATATCACGGGCTTGTTGTAGAGGAGGCTGGTGCTGGTTTCATCGTGGCGGTCAAACGGTGACGGCGTGACCGGACGGCGATGCGTTGAGATGAAGTCAGCGTGATGTGTAAGGCTGCATAACGATAGTTCGCACCTGAAAGTCTTACTAACGCATCGTGATGAAGACCCCTCTATCAACGACACGCAATACTCCCACATGTACAACCCTAATAGCTCTGCGTCAGGCCACCGTCGTTCGAGAAGGTTGGAATGGTTGACGATATACATTTTGATATGCAACCGGCGAGGTGCATCGCAGCTCACCATCGTTTCGGAATTTCTCTTGCAGGTTGGCCGATGCAAGATGGCGGCGACCATTCCATGTGTGGCGTAATCGCTAGCATAGAAACCCTAGAAGGCCTGCGGGTACCACATATCCTCGGGAGAGCCGCAAGCAAAACCCTGAACACGTCTCCATGACTCCTCGCTTGTGACACAAAGAGTGGGCGTTGGGTTGAATGGACGCGAGGAGTATGCAGAACTTATTGAAGATTATTCCCATCATTATCCAGGACGCGCGTAATCCCTCTGGACGTTGCTTGCATCGATCGAAGAGAGGCTTGCGCTGGTATCGCCGCCGTTCGCGGGAGGCTTATCGGAACACCTTCTTTGATGCCCCCCCTGCGATGCCAATGTGACGCCTAATCGCCGCCAGAAAATTCTAAGACAAGTGAAAGAAGCGCGCTAAACTAGAGACAATGATGCGAGCTGCGAGTAGCTACCGACCGTCTCCACTTATGCCCATGAGCTCATCAGGGTGCAGCTGCTTGGGCAGGCCGCCCTTGCCCGCATATCCCACGCTCTCTGGTATATCTAACGCGGTTCCAACACGCGTGCCGCGCTGAACAAAGCCCTCACCTTACTTTACATATCCTTGACGTGGGTTCCTTCCTGTCGAATGACACTACTGCTTCACCAGCTTTAAACCCTACTTCCCTCCCACGCTTCTTCTCAGCCCCAATCCAGCTGGCTCACCACATCGCCATCCCACATTCGCATACCATACGAGCTGCGCCCACCCAGAGTGATACCCATCCTTACGTCAGCCTGCGACTAGACCCAGCTGATACTTATTCGCTGGACCCCACCTTTTGGACTCGAAGAGTGGTGGTTGTGTCTCTCTTGTGATTTTTGACTTGTCCCTCGTTACATCATCATGCCTCGCCCAAGTGTCGGGGTGTTCGGCAGAAATGCCGCGCCGACCCTCGAGATCAAGTACGCTTTCACCTATTGTCAAATATCAACATGGAGACGGCTAACGAATCCCCAGGCCTGAGTCGCCTTTTGTTGTTTTCTACGGAGAGTCGTCCGAGTCGCATGAGACGGAGCTGAGGGGAAAGCTGGTTCTGAACAACCCAGAGTCCATGTCAGTGAGGAGCTTGCGAATCACACTCACGGGCACACGGAAAGTCTCGTACGGTAACCTCCCTGTCCACGAAGAAGCTCGTTCTTATGAATTATGCTAACTCTCCGCGCACAGATGGCACTTGACCAACACGGTAAGCCCGCAGCCTATCACGCAGAAGACCAACTTCCTCGTCGAAGAACTCCACCTCTTTCCCGTCGACGTCGGCAGCAAGACCAAAGCACACAAGCTCAATGCTGGGTACCATGAGTGGGATTTCAAGTTCAAGATGCCTCCCAACCTCGACCAGAGCGTTGAGGGGTTACCAACAAACTGGGTGGTTTATAGTCTAAAGGCCCACGTGGATAGAGGGTACATGAGCAAGCAGCTCAGTGCTACGGCGCACATCCGCGTCATACGGACGCTCGGACGCGACATGCTCGAATCCATGCCCATGGAGCAGATCAACGAGGACATCTGGGCGAACAAGCTGGCATACAAGATCACAGTCCCGCAGAAGAACTACATCGTCGGAACGTCCATAACGGCCGATTTCGTCTTGATTCCCCTGCGCAAGGGCGTGGAGATTTCAACAATCAAGATGGAACTGATAGAGTCACGGCAGTTATTCGCCGACTACGCTGGTCGCCGGATAAGCCACCAAAATGACATACAAGTTGCGGTGACCGAAGGCGATATGCCAGAAAACTCGGCGCGCAGGGTCCCAGACGGAACAGAAGACACAGACGCGTTGTTTGACGAGTCGCATCGCTTCTCCATGACTCTCGATTTACCAAAGTCGCTCAAGAACTGCCGGCAGTCAGTAGATACTGAGAACATACGGCTAACGCACAAACTGCGGCTATACGTCAACCTCAAGAACCCGGAAGGTCATACCAGTCAACTGTTGGTGAAGAACCACGTGCACCTGTTCATCTCCCCGAATCTACCTCCGAACGAAGACCAGAGTGTAGTAGTTGACCAGAACATTCTAAACCAACAAGCGATACAAGACGAGGTCAACCAGAACGCGCCTCCTACATATGGCCTGCATCAACTGGACTCCCTCTACAACGATATTGACCCATCCGGTTTCATGACGCCCGGCGGCGTTCACAGTATGATGAACAGTGGTGCCAACACACCTTTCTATGCGCAATCCCGCCGCGGCTCATCCGAAAACCTTACATCCCTCGACGCAGCTGTCCACCAACCCGGTGGCGGCGCGTCAGCAGCAGCCCTTCAACACCGCCTCGCAAGCCTCAGCATGGAACACAGCGACCGCCCCAATCGCTTCCAACCCTCTCGCCAACACTCCTCCGGTGATAGCACACCAGCGCATAACGGCGAGCAAGCTTACTTCGACCTTCCGCCATCGAACTACGATATGGACGCATTGGCACGTACGCCTAGTTACAACACCGCTATGCGAACTCCCGCGGGCTGCAGGACGCCTGGCGGCATGGACATGGTTCTGCCGAGTTATGAGATTGCTACTTCGAGACCTAGTTCTCCATCTCGGAGTCGTGGTAGCAGGGGTACGACTCCTAGTCCGGCGCGAAGTCTGGATACGTTGAATGAGGAGACGTATCGGAATACCCAGATGAACAGCAGGAGACAGAGTCCCAGGGATGGAAGCCCAAGGACTAGCGATGATGGAAGGTAACATACTCTTCCGTCTTGTTGCAGGTTTCTCCGCTATTCCTATGTCGTCTTCATGCTTCAATTTGGAGAACATGATTTAATACCCGGTTCGCTTCACAGCAGTCAAACCATTACTCCGCTCACATCAACAACTTGCTCGTTGTCATCGACATCGTCAAACGGCTCGTTACACGCACTGCGTACCTCACCATCGGCGGCCGGTTCGTCGAACTTCTTGTCTCCCACATCAGCCTATCGCAGCCATAGCCCATCTCGCTTGCTGGAAGTCCCGCGGCTAGAGAAAACACGGGAGCGATCTCCACTCAGGACGGAGACGTTATCCGTGACGGATATGGCCGAAGCGCGTTGAGGGCGTTGTCGTTTCTGCTCTACTCTATTATTTTTTCAGTTTCATGGTTACGATTATGGTTATCACGATAGCATTAGAAGACTTTTTTTCTTCTTTCCTTCGACATTGTATAGATATAGAGATAGATTTCATTTAGCTTCACCACTCAGAATTGGGTTGAGTTGGAAGGGGAGGTATTAGAGTTGGATACCCCACGCGCATCGTTCTTACTATTGGTAGTAATCACACATGTCATACACCATCCATTGCATCCTTCTTGTTTACTTCTGCATGAGTGAACTCCACTTAAACCTCGCAGCGTGTGACTGACTTCCCCCCAGACTACACCTACCATTTCCCTTCCTGTATGTCCTGACTCAATGACACGGAAAAAGGTAGTAACACGATGATCACGCTGTAAAGTCAAGTCAGTTCTTCCACCTCTCACATTGCCGATTCCATTTCTTCGGCAAAACACCGGAGTGATCGGGCAGATAGCCGATCTCGGGGCTTGGGCAGCCGTTCGCGAGCTAGTCTGGGTCTGGTAGCACGTCCGCTACACGCAACAGTCCTTCAAGTCTAGAAACATAGCGTGTCTAGTGTGAGCTGAGAGATTCATGCGTTGTACCACTTCTGGGTGGATGTGCTACATTGCGGTATCAGGTTTGACTTGCTTACAGTGGATTATATATTGTCTTGGCTTCAACGCCCTTGGCTTACAACAGCCCACAAAGGATCTGGAGTATCGTACAGGCAAATTCATGCTCGGGCAGGGAAAGATGCAGGGTTCACTTGATACAATCACCACGTTCACTTGGTAGTTCCGACTCCAGATCCATGACAGGCTCAGCATCTCTCAACACCATTATCCATTATAATATCCCCATACATCTACAGACCCCCTTACCCAACCCTAATCTATCCCCTTCTAGACTACAATCTAACTCGGATAATGTTCAAACAAGAACCCCGCCGCCATCTCCGTATTCCCGTCCGTAGCATTCAACGCCGCAATGGCCTCTTGACGCGAAAACCCCAACACAACCAACTTGTCCACTTCTTCGTCTGGCCAAGCCGCTCTTGCAGCAGGGAGGTTACTAACCATGTTGCGGATCTGATCAGCCGTGACACCTTGTAATGGTCTCTGCCCTGTGTTGTTTTCTTCTTCTGTGCGTAGCACTCTGCCCAGGGCTTTAACCCACCCTGCTTGCACAGTATCATTATCCAGTTCCAGCGAAGAAACGTGAACAAGGTCTTGTTCGCAATCCCCAGCATTAAAATACTCCCACCCCATAACGCCTCCAAACCCTTTCCCGATGTTCCCGTACTTTTGCCGTAACCTCTTGCAGTTATCTGCTAGTTTCTGTATACCCACGTGTCCAGCCCCATTCCCGGGGTTCGTAACTACACCCAACACCACTTTCTCTGGTTTCCAGCCCGCCGCTATAATCGCATCGTACCACTCCGTCCTCCCCGCATCACCCCACCCACAGTAGAATTGCGTGTTATACCAGCCGATCTCTTTTCCAAAAACACTGCATTCCAGTTCTGGGTAGCTGAACCCGCTGAGATGAGGTAAAGTGGGGTGTAGAGGATTAGGACTGGGTCCGCTAGCTAGCATGGGTCTGGGTGGACGCAGGTGAGCGGGGATATTAGGATCGGGGATCAAGGCTGTGGCGACGGGAGCGAGGGTGATCAGGAACGAGGGACCAAAGTCTGTTCGTAGACGGGAGATGAGGCGTGTAGCGGTGGATAAGGGGATTTCTTCTTCGATGTCGAGGTCGAGGCCTGAGAGGGAGTAACGGGTTATCAGGTCGCGGAGGGGGGTGTAATATGCCTCGAACTAGTGTCTCTATTAGCTTTTGTATACTGCCAGTAGGATACAAGGTGGGGGGTATGGTGTCGTACACTCTCTTCGTCTCCACTCAACTTCTCGAAACTGCCTTTTGCTGCTCCTCCTAGCATACCCAACACCTTGACCCCGCTACCTTGTAACCAATTCACCTCGCCCCATAACTGGTCGTATCTCTTATCGTCAGGCCGATGGTCGTTCAGCATGATGTTCCCTGGTCCATCATTAAGGTGAATGGCTGCGATAATCACATGTGTGATGCCCGTGTTGTTCGTGAGCAGTGGAAGCAACGAGTGGTAATTGCCGTTTGAGTCGTGGTAAGTCTGGTGGTAGACGATGAGCCGTGGGCCAGTGGATGGCGGGAGTAGTTTCGGTGTTGAAGAAGTCATGATGCTGAGTAACTAGAAAGCAAGTGTGGTGAGTAGTCTACAAGGTTGGGGACCTGGTACGTGGACGCGTTCCTGCATTCAACACGGGTCCCGTAGGGCTGAGGTGGGGCATGTCGCGCTACGTCATTTTGCAACCCCAAGGACACGATGGCGAGTCAGGTGTTCAGCACAAACAATATACAAAAGATGAAGCAACTGAATGTCGTTATGTGTAGTATTGCATGCATGTACTCTGTAACATATCCTGACCGGAACGCCGCTTGCTGTCCGATGAGGTACAGCCCTAATCCTCGTATCCAGAACAAAGCAGGAAATCTCATGTAGACACTAACGTCTCGTATTGCTCACCAATTATGCAGGCCGCCTAATGCGTAACAGTCGTAGCATCCTCCTGGGACAGGCTAGTGGTAGCCGTTGCTGTATTCGTGTCGTGTGTCACCGTTCATACCACCAAAGTACGGATGGATAACCGTCTGCTTTGCTGAAATGCGGCCAGCGGGGTCGTATACGAGCAGCGCATCAAGTAGGTCAAGGCCAACCTCGTCGAGATTAGTGACAATATTCGCGACGTCTGTCCGGCCCCACTTGGGGAACGAGGGCTTGAAATCGGGGAAGGAGGTGACGCCGGGCCAGTCCTGTTCGTTGGGTGTACCGAGGATACTATACACGATTAGCGTTTGGAATGGGACATGTGAGTTGAGTTTGCATACCGGAAGATCTTGAAAATCTCGTCAATCTCCGAATCACCGGGGAACAGAGGCTTGCGCGTGCACATCTCGGCGAAGATGCAGCCAACAGACCACATGTCAACACCAGTAGAGTATTGACGACCACCAAGGAGAATCTCTGGAGAGCGGTACCATAGCGTGACGACCTATTGCAAGTTAGAAAACATGCCCAATCATCCACCAAGTTTTGTTTCCATACCTCGTGGGTGTATGTTCGCAACGGGACACCGAAAGCGCGAGCGAGACCAAAATCCGCCAGCTTCAGGTTGCAGTCCTTGTCGATGAGCAAGTTCTGCGGCTTGAGGTCGCGATGCAGCACACGATGAGCGTGGCAGTAGCGCACACCCTGACACAGCTGCATCATAAACTTCTTCACCATCTTGTCGTCCATGCTCAGACTCTGACCCGCTAGACCAGAACCCTCTGGCAGTGCTTTGCCACGTCCACCCTGGCTAACCGGTAGCGCCTCCATGTACTTCTTCAAGTCCAGATCCAGAAATTCGAAAACGAGGTATAGCTTGTGACCGTCGGCGTGGACGATGTTGAGGAGGCGGACAATGTTGGGGTCGTTCATCTCCTTGAGGAGCGAGATTTCGCGGATGGCGGTTGAAGGGACACCTTCATCTTCCGCTTCGAGGCGGATCTTCTTGAGGGCGACGATACGTTGGTCTTTGGTGGTGAGATCACGCGCCTTGTAGACGACTCCATAAGTTCCTAAGAGGACATGTGAGTAAAGGCTACGCGCATAGTAGAGTGTTGTAAGAGGATGATGCCGTACCCTCTCCGACCTTCTCCAACTTCTGGTAGTTCTCCATTGTGATCGGCTACGGACTGCGAATGCTTCAGGTGGAAGACAAGCGGTCAAGCGTGTTTAGCTAGATCGCAGGAGCGCTGTTTCGCAGCGAGATCAAATTATACCGGGTAGAGGTCAAGGTAATTGAATGCCTCTCCAGCAAGCTCCAGTGTACCTGTGGTTAGTAAGTGCGGGTAGGGAGGAAGGTGCGGCTGGGACTAGGGAACGAGGGTGTCGATGTTAGGAAATTCGAGATGTAAACACCCTTGACGCATCAGGCAACGCGCAGCCGTCAGCCACAAACGCGAGCTTAGTCAAACACCCCTGTTCTCACTTTTCTCTACATGTCTCGTATCACCTACACACACTGCCTGATGGTATTAAATCTTGACATATGTCATCTCACCAAAGGCTTGCGTCTAGTCTATCTAGCAGAAAAAATGCATCACCTGGACCCCCGTGAACGCCCTCCAGACAGCATACGCAATGTCTACAAAAAGTACCAAAAGATGAAATTGAACAACTTGGACCTAAATCAAGACATCATCGATCTATCAAACGACGCCTCTGCGTCATCAAGCAGCAAAGTGCGCGTGGTCAAACACTACACCGCAGAAGACCTGACCGCCATTTTCCGGACCTTTGCCGGTGAAGATGGGGAGGAAGAACACCAAGACATGGCTTTGCCAAGATCGATACCAGTATACGAGCACGAAGACATGCCAGGTAGGAAGTTCCTGAGTCTGGAATCATCATGATAGACTATAGCTCTTGTTCATGTAGTTTCATAATCTCCGTTCCTAACAGGTAAGACAGGCCTCTACATAATCCCCTCCCTTCTCCCCCCATGCATCCAATCCACACTGCTATCCCGCCTCCTCCACCGAGACCTTTCCAACCCATCTCATTTCACAAACATCCACACGCACTACAAGCTGTCTTACCCCTCTTCCCAATCCTCATTCTTCTCCCTTCCTCCTCTTTCCTCCTCGACCCCAATCGCCCATCCCCTCGACCCCACCATCCACAAACCCCTTTCCACCCCGCAACTCCTCAACAAAAAACTTCGCTGGACGACCCTAGGAGGCCAGTACGATTGGACTGCGAAACGCTACCCCAGCACCGCACCGCCAGCTTTCCCTTTAGATATCAAGCGTCTGCTGGAATCTTTGTTTACAGAAACAAAGGCCGAAGCGGCGATTGTGAATCTCTATTCACCGGGCGATACTTTGAGTGTACATAGGGATGTTGCTGAGATGAGTGGGACGGGGTTAGTTAGTGTGAGTCTGGGGTGTGATGCCATCTTCGTCCTCGGCACTTCTGGAAAGGTGCAAGAGGGTTGAGAGGAGAAAAGTGGTGAGGAAAAGATTTTGACGCTGAGGTTGAGGTCGGGAAGTGCCGTGTATATGAGTGGGGAGTCGAGGTTCGCCTGGCACGGTGTTCCGCAGATAGTAGCGGGGACCTGTCCTGAGTACTTGAGAGATTGGCCTGGGACGACGAAGGGAGATGGAGAGTATGAAGCGTGGAGGGGGTGGATGGCGAACAAACGGGTGAATCTGAATGTACGACAGATGTGGGATTGACCACTCTAATAAAACAACATAAGTTTACAAAGGCATTAGAATGTATTAGTACTATTCAACAGTAAAGGGGTATGTATATATACGCAATTCGAGCCACCGTGTTCAATAAGCAACTTCCTCTCCACCTTCCCCCATATCAACTTTGTCCTCATCCTCAGACGTACAAGTAGCGATCATGAGACTTTTCCACTAGTATTTTCCCGGCTCGCCTGGGACAGCACTCGTGGGCGCCGTAGTCGCACTTCCTGGTACAGCAGAGCCTGGCGCACTAGCATGGTCAGTTGCATTGGTACCAGTCTTCTCCAGTCCCTGGGTTTGGAG
>Ga0181464_1001549_pt1 | contig 11557 bp, 8 predicted proteins | sample InSIn2gowninarea_FD_119074 | JGI IMG/M metagenome (GOLD analysis project Ga0181464, IMG submission 119074) | Clean room microbial communities from NASA Spacecraft Assembly Facility at Jet Propulsion Laboratory, Pasadena, California, USA -... ...
TATATAGATATATATATATCTCAACATGCTTAATTTTAGAAATGAATAAAACTAAGATGCATATGTTTTATCACTGATTCAAATGCACTTTTCAGAATGAGGACTGAAGGAACAATTCATCCAAGTTGTCAATGACCAAACAAAAGCAATTCGCAAGTGACCAAATGATAAGAACAAAGAAAAATCAAAACCAATTCTTACCAAAGGTAATCAAATACAAATGAAAACCAAATGGAGGCTTTAGAGAGACCACAAGGCAATCAAGACTCGGGGTAGGTCAGCTGGAAGTAGGCTGGGGAAATTTTTGTGCAAAAATAGGGGCCAATGTTGGTGTAGAAGAGGCACAAGTGCTTTGCAACACTGATATAGGTTGGGTCCAGGTGAGGTGCAACACTTTGTCAAGGACATTGGGGAAGCGTTGGTCTAGGGATAGAGGATTCCGACACAAACATTGCAAAATAGCCTCAATCAAATCACTTCCGAGGTTTGTTCTTGGCTGGGTAAAGCAAAAAAGGTCTATCAAAGAGGTAATCAAACATAATGGACAAAGAAACCACCAAAGGAATACACCATTACCTAGTGGAGTCGCAATTTGTTATACAATATTTACGATTGTGGACAATACTTTCTCCCCTAGGTTTGGTGGCTAACCTAGAAAAACAGAGAGACAAGGATCCCAATGCTTTCCTTAAAGTAAATATATGATGGTATGAATCCTACCTATAATTATTTGCGGACTTCACTCCTTATTTAGCTTAAATGCTCCAATTCCAGCTTTGATTGCCAAAACTAGAACCTGCACAGTCACATGAAACAAGCCAAAAAAATATGTGATATATGTAGTATCATCTATATAATTTATTCAATAGATCAACATGGTATTGAAATACATGAAATAACAACATCACATATAGGAAAACATATTATTCTTTTCATTAATATAAATGGAATGAGTTACAACCATAAATAGATGTTGATCTTGTAGAAGAGATCCTCCAAGGCTAACTTGTCCTTTCCTTGTCACAATGTGCACCTCCAATCACCCTAAATGCATGAAATGAAACCTATCACCACAAAAGCATAAGGGTAGAATCACTCTCTAAAACCTAACCCCTTGCATGTGGAAGGTTGTAAATATATAGAGAAGTGGGCTAAGTTGGGAGTTCTTATCCAATTACCAATCTAAGGTTTTAGATCCACCTTAGATGATAGGATGGGATGAAATCTGGAAACTCCAAAGTAGGGTAGGATAGGATCTGGATATTTTATCTGAGGTAAATGGTTGTAACAAATTCTAGAAGCTTCTGGAATAGGAGGCTTCCAGAATTTATCTCTTTTTCCTAAATTTTTAGAACCAACGCAGGTGCAAAGTGGAGAAACCTATAGGTGATAAATGCAGGCCATAGTGGAGCAACATGTAGGTGAATGTTGTCCAACAAGAGACCAAGGAGCATTGGTCCTAAAACTGTCTTAGATGATGCAGTTTCAGGCAAAAACTATGGGGAATGAAAGAGACATGCTTAAGGCTTTGTGTAAGATGATGACAAGGGTGAATAGGATGTTGATTGATCCCATTAGGAGGAATATTGATCGGATGTGAAAAAGTGGCCTATAACAGGATTTATAGAATTATAATATGTAATTATTGATGTCAAGCTCTTGGAAGCCATGGCCTTCTGCAGGTCATGATCAATTTGTTGGAGCGCGGTTCTTTTTCTTATGTCAAGCTCGTTAAAAAATGAAACAAGGTCCTTGGAGCAGAGTTCCTTGTCTTGTGTCAAGCTCGTTAAAAAATGAAACAAGGTCCTCAGAGAAGAGTTCCTTTTCTTGTTTCAAGCTAATTAAAAAATGAAACAAGGTCCTTGGAGTAGAGTTCCTTGTCATGTGTCAAACTCCTTAAAAAATGAAACAAGGTGTTGGACAAGAGTTCCTTTTCTTGTGTCAAACTCCAGAGTTCCTTTTATTGTTTCAAGCTCATTAAAAAATGAAACAAGATCTTATGAGGATAGTTCTTTTACTATGTCAACCTCGTTAAAAAATTAAATAGGTTCCTATGAGCATAGTTCTTTTCCTGTGTCAAGCTCGTTAAAAAATGAAACAAATCCCCTTTCAATTAGAGTCTTTGATTAGATATCATAAATTCTCAGTCAAGTCTTTCACTTGATCTCGTAAATGAACCTTCATTCCATCCACCTGCTATTACCCAGTAGTCTACATAGGTGCATGAAATGAAGCTTGGAGGGCATGTACCTCAGATTAATTCATTATGATGAGGGCATGCAAACTTATTTCAAGTATAGTTTTTCTCTATTTCAAGCTTGTGAAAAAATGAAACCCCTTTCAAGCATCATTGCTTTCTCTGTTTGAAGCTTGTCTAAAAATGAAACCAATTTCAAGCATAGTTTCCCATGTTTCAAGCTTCTGTAAAAATGAAACCATTCCCATTTTATCCCTCGTGATTGTCATTTTTATCAACTTATTTTTTTTCCAGATGAGCCTTGGTTTTCTCATTCCATTGTCACCATCTTTTTTGCCAATCATATGCTTTCACTTGGTTTTTACCCTTTCCTGACGAACCATTGCGATGAGTAGTCTTATTATCCAACCTCTTGACCTTTGTGTGCTTTGAGCAGTTCCATCATGACCAGAACCAATTGCTACCCTTTATACCACTGGTTCCTCCAATAGGAGTCCTCTTTCAGCTCTTTTCAGACTCCCAAATATGAAAAGATTGTTAAGCACTTTCCTTTTCAAACTCGTAAAAGTAAATGAAAATACATTTACTCAGTATAAGTTTAACAATTTTCCAGACTGAGATAGACTATTTATGAAAAAGGAATACCTTAGTCGAACATGGCTAAGAGTTTCTCTTGAGTATTTTTTTCTACCATGTCAGATTGGAGAGACTATCTAAGAAAAGGGACATATGGAGTTCTCCTTTTCACCTATTTTTCAAACTCTCTAAACATGAAAAAGATGTCAAGTTTTACCTTCGCTGAACGCGTTAAAACATCAAATAGTGATAGACTTGTCAAACATGACAAGTCTGAACCACTCCTTCTCTAGGTTCATTAAATATACTTGGAGGGATTCCTTTGAATGATGAACTTACAGATCAAGCATATGTTATCCTCCTCAAGCTTGTTAAAAAATAAAGAGGTACTAACTAGTATGGTTGGGGAAATTGGGAAAACGAGGTATTCCATTTGCTAATGGCAGCAAGTCTCTCTTGAACACGACATTCTTCCACTTCATCTCCATGGTTGTTGGGTTGGGTAATTTTCTTGTCTTTGGTTGATCATTCCATTTTCAGAGCCTCCATTCAAGTTTTGGGTCAATTCTACCAACTCCATTCAATGTCGTTGTTGTGTTTAAGAGAAGTCATTCAATTAATGTTTCTTACAATACTCTTAAGCCTTCATTGCATGTTTTCCTTTCTTGATCGATTTTTGTATCAGCATCATTTTGTCTCAATCATAATACATGTTTCATGTCGTTTATGTGGGATACATCAAGGCCCTCCTGCGACGGGTCATTTCCTGTTGACATCAGCACATTATCCAGGAAGTTGACTTAGAAACATTCTTTGGTACCTTAGTACTTGCATACATCAATGGAAATTGTCCTCGCTCTTCGAAACAGGTTTACATCAATGGAATTCAACTAAAATAATTTTTGTGGTATTCGAAATCAACTCATTTATTCGCACCATATGGATTGTATTGTAGTACCTTGAGAGACATTGACATCATCGGTGGTTTCTCTCGCATCTGTTAACGACTTACATCATCGGCCAGTAATTAGATGGTGTCTACCATCTTTGACCTTAGCTCATTGATTCACATGGTTAGACTCGTACGTTAGTTGGTTGTGTGAAGGAGGTAGAAGACCCTGGATCTAGTTTCATCCATCTGGGATGCGATATCAGGAGTTATACAGAGATCAAAATGTATGATGGCCATGATCATGCAAATAGTCATCCAGTTAGGGTCCACCACTTTTCATCCATGGACAAGTCTTTTGATCATTGTACATGTTATGTTAGCTTATGTGCTAAGTATGGGTATGCCTCCCTCACCAACAAAGATTTCATGATGTAAACGTATTGTAACATATGAATCTCGCTGGTTGTTCTTAATCCCCACTTGTCACAAGGTAAAGCACTTCAGTCACCATTCATCATTTCTGACTTTGCGATTTAGGGGGCACTCTATTATAGGTCATTTTGTCACATCCAATCAATAGGCCTACTAATGGGATCAATCAAAATCCTATTCCCCCTTGTCATCATCCATGCACAAATCCCTAAACAAGTATCTTTCATTTCCCAAATTTTCTACCTGAAACTACATCATATGAGCCAGTTTTAGGACCAACACACGCTAGCCTCTTGTTGGACAGTATTCACCTACAAGTTTCTCCACTATGGCCTGCGTTGATCACCTATAGGTTTCTCCCCTTTGCACCTACATTAGTTCTAGAAATTCAAGAAAAAGAGATAAATTATGGAAGCCTCCTATTCCAAAAGCTTCTAGAATTTGTTACAACCATTTACCTCAAATAAAACATATGGATCCTATCCTACCCTACTTTGGAGTTTCCATCCCTTATCCTTTGATCCCATCTTCCCATCAAAGGTGGATCTAATAGATTGGTAATTGGATAAGAACTCCCAACTTACCCCACTCCTCTATATATTTACAGTCTTCCATATGCAAGGGGTTGGTTTTTGGAGAGTGATTCTACCCTTATGTTTTTGTTGTGAGAGGTTTCATTTCATGCATTTAGGGTGATTGGAGGTGCGCATTGTGATAAGGAAAGGACAAGTCAGCCTGGAAGAGCTCTTCTACAAGATCACACCTATTTATGGTTGTAACTTCATCCACTTACATTAATGCAAAGAATTATATGTTTTCCTATATGTGATGTTTTTATTTCATGTATTTCAATACCATGGTGATCTATTGAATGAAGTATATAGATGATACTGCATAGATCTCATAGTTTCTTGGCTTGTGTCATCTGAATGTGAAGGTTCTAATTTTGGCAATCGGAGTTGAAATTGGAGCATTCAAGCTAAAGAAGGAGCGAATCCCGCGATGAATTCTAGATAGGCTTCATTCTGTCATCTATTTACTTTAAGGAAATCATTGGGTTCCTTGTCTCTCTGTTGTTCTACGTTAGCCACCAAACCCAGGGGAGATACTTTTGTCCGCAATCATAAATCTTGTATAACAAAGAGTATGAAAATCCACATGTGCATATTGTAAAGAAGATGAAACATAACGAAAATCATCAAATCAAAGAACACAAAAACATTAATAACAGAGTTCACCCAATGTGGGTTACATCTTCGGGCCCTAGTGTCAAGAGTGGGGAGGTCACTTCATTAAATACTGCAAATGATGATGATGTACATGGTATGTTATTTGTCATTACAAGGATAAATACCCTAAACCAGAGTGGCATGTATCTCCAGGAGACGTTCTCAAGAACTCTCACTCATACAGGAAAATTCCCTCAACAAGAGTGGCATGTCTCTCCACGAGACGTCCTCCTATAGTAACTCTCACTCAAATGGGCATTCCTTCAGCATGACAAGCTAATAAAATCTCATATGACGTGGCATACAAGTATTCCTCAACATAATGGTAATTATGGATCTCAACAATAAAAACATCATCTCAACAAATCAAAAGAAAGGCATGGCATAATTGCATTATATAACTCCACTTTCAGGGATGGCTGGAAAATGCAAAGCTTAGCTGTCGAAATGGACATCACCATTGAATTTGTGGCGCGAAATCGTGTCAAACGACTATAAATTTTTCCCCTTTCTAATACCGTCAAATTTTGCAACCTCAGGGATCTTGAAGATTCCCCCAAAGATACCTTCTTAAAGATGGCTAAAAAAATCGTTTCTCGGATGAAGATTCTGAGCACACCATTGAGCTCCCTATGAAATTCTATGAAAAATGACTATAAAGTTGGCAACATTCCACCCCTATTAAAAATAAACCCCCAAGGGAATATTTTAGATTCCAAAAAGATTCTCTAAAGATTCCTTGTTGTTGAATTCCTGAATCTTTGCTACTCAGGTGGGGAAATAGACCACACCATTGCATTCCCTGTAAAATTTTGGTTCTTTTGAGTATAAATTTCCATGATTCAGTCACTGTGAAAAAAAATCCCTAAGGAATCTTTTAGATTCCTCACTACATCAAGGAATATTCTATGGCATATTCTAGGGAATATTCCCATGGAATATTCCTCCTCGAAAAATGTGTTGGTTCTTGGTTCCACCCTTAGGCGCATGGTTCCACTCTGTCTCCTCCTTGTTTGACACTCCTCCACCGTTGGCCCTTGAGCAATTCAAATGAATTCTTATATGAAGAAATGGGAGGAATAAACAAGGATTGTCGTTGGCATGTTCAGTGGCATGTGGTTGGGAAAGCGTTGCCCACCCATAGGTTACGGGTTCAAACCTCGTGCCTAACAAATTTTTGGCATTTATAGTTTAAACAATCGATGGTGTGTTGTAATGTGGATTGTTTTATTTGACAAGTGGGTAACGTTATTTGTTTGTGGCACATGATTTAAGTGTTGATGTGTTATAGTTAACGGTTAAGCGTTGGAATTTATGGCATATCCATTTGTGGAGTGCTATGGGGTCGTCACGTGGGCAGGTCATCCACCAACTGGTGCAGGTTCAAGTCCCACCGGCCTCGGTTTTCGGTGGTTAATATGACATGTGATTTGGGTCGAGCAGGTCCATCGGGGGTGGCCCACCTAACCATTAAACTTTTTTTTGGTTTTAGTATACAATAATAAAATTCTGTTGGGATTTTTGGGGTGGCAGGGTTAGCAACCCACCACCAAAAATATTACTTTTTGTGTTTTTTATAACTAATTGGTTCAAATTCTCCCTATGTAAAATAAGGGTCACTAGAAAAATTAACAATTTGAAAAATTCACCATTTCCAGTGGCTGGATTCCGTGTGTCGGGATTTTACAAATTTTTTGCCTCGTTAAGACTGTCACCTAGCCAAGTTTGACCCAAACTTTGACAAGCTATAACTTGAGCATACGAACTCAGATTTGAGTGTCTTTTACACCGTTGGAATCAGGGCAACGAGTGCTACGATATGATCCTAGTTTCACTTCAATATGAGGACTTTGATTTTTTGAGTTTTTCTTAGCCCTCTTTGACTTCTTAGCATCTCTAGAGCCACCTAGATCATTCTTCCCCACTGAGGATATTTTGGTCCTCCAAAATCATGAACATAATCTGAAATTGTTGTGTTCCATTGTTTGCACCACAAATTTTCTGACATGCCACACTTCCTTCTCCTTCACCCTTGTCCTTTGGAGCCATAAGTGATGAACCTACACCTACATCACCTGCAAACCTATAATACAATATTTGAAAATTACATGCTCAATTACATGACCAACCATGACCCAAGCATCCCCATACTTGTCAAGCGTTTATAAGACACTTATTTGGTCATGTTTACATCGAATATAATGAGATACCCCAGCAATCAATAAAAGTCCAAAACATCATCATTGCTTTAATAAGATATAGAAACCACGTCATCACTTTTACATTTATATCGCAACCCATGATTTACAAAATGCATACATGACAAGCTACCTTATCTAGAAAAACCATCTCTCACTCATAAAGGTGAATGTGTCATCTCTATGTGGTTAATTTGCTTATCGAAAAACTTTTCCAATTGGTTCCTGCACGGGCACTTTGTCCTTGAGACACTGCTCTAGATGGAGCCTCCAACATGTGGCTCTTTGATGTCCACCTTTGTTGCCATGAATAAAAAAATTCTTCTTCCTCTAGACCTTCTTAACTTGCTTCCTTCCTTGATGTAGAGAAGGCATTTCACGCCTTGCCAGGTCAATTTATTAAGTAAACTAACGCAGATATTTTACTTGTCAATTCGAGTTTGTAGACTTGGAAATACGTCCAAAGTATATGGATTTCAAGTAAATTCAATTTCGAAAGGCAAGGCTCAAAGGATAAGGGAAATGAATATTACAAGTAAGTTCTAAGTTTAAAGAAACTAAAAAGTCTCTTATTCAAGATGCAATAAGCAAAGGAAGAGGCTCCTAACTTAGGAGGTCTTGATTGTCCTTCCCCACAGTATTATCCTCAAGAAGAGAAACTAAAGAGAAGTAGTTTGTGATGTGTAAAAATCAAGAGAAGGGGCTCCTAACTTAGGAGGTCCTGGTTGTCCTTCCTCAAATTTCTACTCCAACATCATTACCATTGCATCAAATCATAAACTAGAATTCAAGAAACAATTCAAGAAATGCAAAAGGATGATTTTTAGTTGTGATTCATAATTTGATAGAAAGAGAATTTAACTTAAATCCTTGGTTGTCCTTTCGTACGCAAATTAGATTTTAAATCAAAATCATCCAAAAATCATACAGAAATCATAACACATCTAAGTAACTGAAACAAGAAATATTGAATCAAAACTATGCCAATTTATACAAAATTTAACCAAAGTGTACTTAGCTTGGTATGGGGGCCCTCCAACCTTGCCTTGTACACCTAAAGAACTCTTCAGCTACAGCTAACTTAATAAAGCATCCACAGCATGAACAGAAAATAGAATAGTAGAAATTATTCTTCAAATTATCTCAAAAGTCTCCAATAATCTTAATACAAAATTACACACTCTAAATGGTCCATAAACTCTCTTTAAATAAGAAAATCATAAACAAACTTTGTTATAATGGCTCTAACAGCCTTATCAATCATAATCCATCCATACAGGTCGAACTCATCAAGTATGGTTCACAAAATCAAGAAAAATCCCACAAAATAATAAATATGCTCCTTTTTACTAGGAATTCCTTAATGACAAGTCAAGTTTGACCAACGTTGACCGGACTTGTTTTTTATCAGTTTGACTGAACCCATAGGTGTTTCTTCATTCATGGTTCCCAATATTTCCAAATATGTGCTTAGATCTCACCCGGGTATCCTACACATATGACTTCCATGGAGCTATTACATGAATTTTTAATGCAGTCCAAATTTACTCTTAAAACCCAATTTTTACAAAAATTTCCAAAAATTGAAAAACTTAATTTAGTTACCTGAATATGAAAAATAGGATGAAAATGAGGCATATATAGGTGAAATATGATGGAATATGGTGGTAAATAAATGGATTTAATATAGGCAAATATGACCAAAATTGACGGCCAACATCTCCTCCTTGCTGATGTTCAAGCATGTCCTCATGCTTGCCTCCTGTTGTGCTCTACAACAACCCCCCATTTCATACAAATTTTATTTTCATAACTATAATATGAAATGGGTCGCTTTTAGAATTAAATTGGTATCAACTTAGTATTTTTCAAAAGGTCCGAAAATAAATAATATATTATAAACCTTTTGATAAATCACATAAGCGGTCTTATAATAAAAAATGAATAATCCCTTATTATTGCGATAAAGCGATCGCAAGATCATATATCGCAATAACAAAGGATACATAACAAAAGGCCCATTAAGTTTTCCCCGATGCGACAATACACAAATGGTTATCGGATATCGGCAATGGCAAGCTATCATAACAAAAGCCCCTTTTCGCTCCGATGCGATGCGATATCGCTATCGGCGATCGGAGATGTACCATGCATGCATTTCAAAGCCCTCATTTAAAACTACCAATGCGACTTGGCAATATCGCTATCGGCAATCGGGGATTCCGAAAGGAACCAATATAACAACTTAAGCTTTCCCCCGATGCCAATTGCGATAAAGCTAAAAGTGCAGATTTCAAAAAAGATTGATTAAGCCGGGATATTTTATGGTTATTTAGTATTAATGGCCTTTCTTTTCCCGATAGCGATTCACTTGCACTCAACCGCCAAAACATCGAAGCCACGCTTAAGTGAATCATTTGGCCAATAAATGACATAATGAGCATTTAAAGGATCGACGGGTTTAAACGGCCATTTAATGAAACAGTAAGTCTAAAATCTCTTCAGAGATCACATTCGTGGCCACCTTAATTTAAATCCTCCATTATTCATTGATTGATGTATCTCGTTCTTCTTTGGTTTGTGCTATCAATTCTCCACATTACGTTCATTTTCACGCCTATGCAGAGCTCTTCCGAAGCAGTAAATTCAAGCAGAATGGGGAAGAAATCTAAGAAGACCGTAACACCTTCCGCTTCGCCAGCTACAGGGCAACCCATTGCCGATCCAGGAACAAACAGAAAAGGACTGATATCTAACAGTACATGTCTAGGACTCGGCAAAACTACTTGGCTAAGAACCTATAATTTGATTGAGGCCGAAGAGCCTGAGGTAACAACAATGCAAGCCACAGTAGACACGACTCGGAAATCTGATGCTACTCTAAAGGATTTAGCCGACTCTTTCCTTCATCGGATAGCAACCCGGGAACAAATTCTCCCATATACTGATGTGGTAAGTGAGCAATTGAAGAAATCCCAATCACAAACAGAACATTTTGTACCATGGATGGGAGAGTCTTCGGTTCATTTCAACCTGATGATTTGAGGCAAATGTACCATTTGCCTATACCAGAGAAGAAGTACAACAAGGCATTCTTGGAGAAATTCAGAAATGAGAATTAAATTGAATCTGAACCCATTCGGGATTGGAGGCAAAACCCAGCAAAACACAAGCATGAGTCTTCGGGTAAGTACTCTGTCGATTCTTTGTGTTCTCCTTATTGTTATGCTGGGATAATGATGTGTAGATTGTGGGGGTTACATAATTCCGCAAACTTCACTATAGAAATGGTTCCTTTGATGGAGGCAGCATGTAATAGTGAAATAATGGATTGGGAAACTATATTGTCTGATAAGCTAGCAACCGTAGTCCTTGAATTTAGAAACAAATCCCGCATTACTGAAAGGGTCATTCCCCCATTCTACTATAGTGCCTATATTGGACACCCTGTGTTTTAATTCTAAATTTCCTGTGCTTGGATGGAGATGGACTCCACAAGACCCCATGCCCATTCATATATACCATCAAAAGTTATGGAAAGCTCACTATAAGCACCATTTATATCAAGTTTGCAACGGTTTTATGTTACCCATTCACTATTCCTTTTTTGATAAACCTGCTCCTAAGATTTCCTACCAAGCGGGGGTTGACTTGACATTCGTAGGAAGATGGTTCGGAGAAGAAAAATTCACCTATGTAAGAGTTTTCGGCAGCCAAGCCAAGCCTCGTGTCCTCCCTTTGTACATACCTGATAAACTATTAGCCAGGGAGGTAGCCTATCAGATTACATCCGAAGGAGTTACACAGACTCTAAAGAGCAAAAAGAAGCAGGTTTGGCCTCCTTTTCCTCTAAGATGCGGTGTCTACGCTCTGCATGACTTTAAACATGCAGAGAAAGAAGCTGATAAAATCAAGGCACTAAGTCTAGCCACTCTTCCTAATAGGCGATTTGATCCAAACAAAGTCGCCTACAATGCACTTGAACAGGCAAAATTAACTAAATTTGATCATAAAGAAGATATGTTTAATGACC
>Ga0181464_1001550_pt1 | contig 11553 bp, 11 predicted proteins | sample InSIn2gowninarea_FD_119074 | JGI IMG/M metagenome (GOLD analysis project Ga0181464, IMG submission 119074) | Clean room microbial communities from NASA Spacecraft Assembly Facility at Jet Propulsion Laboratory, Pasadena, California, USA -... ...
TAAATATTGGATATTTTTTAATTGTAAAAATAGAGTGATCATATGTTGAAACTTGATGTTAATTTTTATTTTCTTTGTTGTTTTATTTTATTTTGTTTATGGTTTTAATTCGAATTTTTTTTTTTTCTATTTTTTGTGTCTTTTTTTAGTTTGCAATGAGTTTCATTCTCTACATGTGTTTTTTATTTTCTTTGTTGTTTTATTTTTTTTTCTTTATGGTTTTAACTTGATTTTTTTTTTTCCATTTTCTATTTGTGTCTCTTTTTTTTAGTCTGCAATGAGTTCCATTCTCTACGTGTCCTTTCTCTTTGAGTTTACTCATTCATTGCAGGTGGAATTTAACATTAGAGAGCATCAATGCAAGTGTTCCCATGGTGTCTTGATCTTTGCATTAAAACCTAAAACCAATTTAAAAACTTGATATGGTGACGAAGAGCTAAAGGTGGGAATGGAGGTGAAGAAATAAATGAAGACAATCTATAATGAGTTTATAATGGCGAAGGATGTAGAGTGGGTGATCACAGGGGTAATGACATAAGGAGATTGATTAGAAAGGAGGAAGAGGCCAAAGAACTTCAAGATGCCATTTGCCTAGCTGCTAGAAAGTGAGGATCATTTTATGTCAATATTGAATGAATGAAATCTGATAAAGGAAACTATGATTTTTGTTTCGGTAATAGTTAATGGGAAAACCTACAAAGGTTTGTATTAACTATATTAATAAATATGTAATGGTAATTTAATGAATGGATAATCTGAAGGTCAAAGTGACAAAAGTTATTTTTTACAATAATATTACATAAAAATAAATGAGATATTTACAAATTATAACCTATATATTCTATGAAAGGCTATGGGTTATGGTCAGTGTATTATATAGTTTAGATGAATGTATATCAACCACCTTTAATGTGGTTGTGCTAATTTACAATGATACTTGTTACTAGTTATTCACAAATCTATAGTAACTCATCTTTGTTATTGAAAGAAAACCCTCCCACATAAAATAATTCATGTAGTAAACTTGTGTCAAAGTTCTCTAGGTTCTGGGTTTTCGTACATATAAGGAATATGAACTCTTAATCAATCAGATCATTTTAGATCTTACTTTCATATTAAAAAATAATTTTAATGTAACATCATACTTAAAATTATTATTTTCAAGAAAATTATATATTTTCTAATAATATTTAATCTCACTTTTTGTACCAAGAGGCATTGTCCACCCTAGTATGGAAGAGATGTTGTAATGTCATGTTCTATCATGTCCTATTAATTATTTTTACTTAGTCAATTACATAAAAATAAAAATCAAGTTAAAATTTAATTTAATTTAATTTATAATTATAATTGTTGAAAAATGTAGCAAGAAAGGCTCAGTTTGACTTTAGCCTTAGTCAAATTGAGTAAATCGGATTTCCATATTAGCGGGACAACTTTGAGGTAGTTAACTAGTGTGACATGGATCTTATCACTCAGTTAGCTCAATAAATTCGAGTTAGAGGGCTTGAGTTCAGTTATGCATGTGTGGTTGCTAAATTTTAGTAATCCAGATGAATTATTTTCATTTGTATTTAGTTAACTGACCTCTAACTATTGATAGAGTCATTTGTGCAATGGGACAATAGTCTAACTCAGAGACATATCAGTTAACTAATCAATCAACCCAAAATAGCTAGTGCATGCAAGGAATTCGAGTTCCTCAACTAAAGTGGAGATGACAAGGCAGTGTAACATCAGTTGTAGACTAGTTTTGAGTGTACAAGTGATGCATGATTCAAGAGATCAATCCTTGGGAATTGTGCAATCAATTTGGAGGAAATTCCTATCTTTTAGGGGCTAATTTCCTCAGGATTTGTGCAAGGAAATAGGAGGCTTGGTGAGCAAATAATTGGCTAAGTGTTGGCAAAAGTTTCTCATTGACTAGAGAGAACAATTATCCTTTTGTCGGTTGAGCTCAGAGTTGGAGCTAGCAATTGTAATAGTTTCTCTATTCAATTGATTAATGCAAAGAGGCTTGAAGGGGTTTTCCCAGTTGGGTTCCCCTAGAAATCATTGTGTATTTGTGGTTTTTCTTATTGTGTGTCTATGCATGTTGTTCTAATTGTAGTTTTCATTCCGCAAATCAATAGAGTAGAATTGTGTCTCTTGTTTTTCAGTTTGAAATCTTGAGCAGTTGCAATTCCTATCAAATTTCTACAATAATTAATAACTAGGCTATCCTAAATCCATCTTAACTTCAGGTCTACCAAACATCGAGAGGGATTAAATCTCTTTCACTCTAGAAGTGGTTTACAACTCAAGAGATTTGATCTTTATTGATGCTTGGTAGATCTGGAATTAAGATGGATCTAGGCTTACATACATACATACATACATATATATCACAATTGAACATTTTACATAAAGAAAAAGAATTCTTTACGTTATAATTTATATATTTTTAATTCTTTACTATATTATTGTTAAAAGAAAATAATCATGTAACTTAAGTTAATTCTACAAATTCATTTTTAAATTGAACTTGTATCATAAATGTATAATAATTGCGTCGAGTCATATTAAGTTATTGGAATATTAAAAGAGATCTATAATTTTATGATTTAAGTATTTTTTTTTATAAGTCTAAAAATTCTATTGATCAAACAGAAACAAAGTTACATCATTTGCCATCACGACTCTTTTTCTGGCACAGTGCGCTCTATACTAATGGTATCAAAGTAGAGATGAATGATATTGACAATAACAAAATAGACGTAAAGGGATAGAAGAAACAACTGGAGAGGAGAATCACCTAATGATCCAGGAGGATCCAAAAATACAAGTGGCCTTGAAAATAACTCAAAAATCAAAGTCTTCAGATGGAATTAAAACCAGGACTAGATCATAGTGCTCTTCACTCTAATTCCAATGGTGTGAACGACGCTCAAATCCGAGTTTGTATGCTCAAGTTATAGCTGGTCAAATTTCAGGTCAAAATTGGACAAGTGGCAATCTTAACAAGGCAACAAATTGGCGGAATATTGGCACACAAAATTTGGCAGTCGAAATAGATGAATTTGTCACCTACTTAATTTGCCTAATATCCCTTATTTTCTGGCAGAAAATTTTCATATAGTTGGCTCTATATCAAAAGAATTAAAAAAATATATAAAGGGCAATTGGTCAACAATCAAACCCGGCCAACCAAACCCCAACGAATTGATATGTATTTTATATTAAAAATGGGGTGGCCAGACCACCCCCATTGGACTCGCCCGACCCCCGGAACCAACAATATACAACTGACAACCATATTTGTATATGTATTAATCACAGGTGGAACCATTACACATAACCATTAACTATATCATAACAAACAACATGTGACTGCCCTAACTTTAACCGTTGGTGTTAATTACAAACCATTTCTTCTTTGCTAGAAAAACTATATGCTAAGTTGGTTTAGCGGGGTTGGAACCTCCAACCTCCCCCATCAACTTAAGCGCCTTTACCAATCCGCCCAACGATCTCGTGTTGAAACATTCGCTACCCAAATATTATTTAAACTCTCATAATTCACTTGACTAGACCAGCATAGACGGATGGACAGAGGAGCGGTGGAACCCTGAGCATCCCTGGGGTGTAGAACCCTGAGCGAGGGTATCAAGCAGATGCTGAAAAGATTCCCTTTGAAGGCTAGAGGTGACAGTGTCAGAATTGGGCAAGTTTATAGTTGATTTTGCACAATTTTACGCCAGGAATCCATCCGTGTAGTTCATTTCTCCAGCTGAGCTCTCCATTTTCAGGCCATGTCATTTTTGTAAAGTTGCTTGTAACTGATTTCTTTGATGCCACTTAATAAAAGAAGGCCTCCCCACTATTGAGCAGGGCCCGGAGATGTAGCCCACATTGGGTGAACTCTATAATCAAATCGTTATGTCCGTGTCTCATGTTTGCTTATATTTTCGCTTGTTTTCATGTGGTTTTAAGTTATTTGGTTAATGTACTCTTTTATATGAAATTATGAATGCATCCTTGAAGTTAAAAGATCTGGAACAAGTTTGGCATCAAAGTAGGTCTTCTTGATTTGAGTTGCATGAGCGAATGCTAACCAGGAACAAGCTCTAAAGAGGTGAAGGAAAAATTAAATCCTTTGATATTGAAGCGTGGCATGAACCACGAGTATGAAACATGGCAGATGAGGAAGCTCAAATCGAGAAAGAGTGAAATTATCGCAATGCTTTCTTCACCATGGAAAAGAAATTTGACAAGCTATTTGCAGAGTATGTGAAGACAATCAAGCCTGAGAAGAAAGATCCAAATGACCATGCATAAGTAAATCATGGAGGTGATGGAGAAGAGCCTCCTCCCTCTCCATCTTCTAGTGACAATTCTTCTTCTTCTTCTTCTTCTCATCACTCTAATAGGCATCATAGGAATACATCTAAGAAGCCATTTTTTAAGTTAGATGTAAAGTTTGATTTGCCCACATATAATGGAGAATGTAATGTAAAGAAACTTAACAATTATATTAGAAAGATCGAGGTTTATTGTCAGATTCAACAAATTAAGGAAGATGAGGCAAAGATCCAATTAGCATCTCTTCGGCTAAGTGGCACCGCTCATCTGGTGGGAGAGCAAGTTGCAGAAAGGCAGAAAAAACTTGGGTAATCTCCTTTCTTCTTGGTCCAATTCTGTTTTTGCATTAAAAGATTAGTTTTATCCTTTGGGTTATCGACAAAAGTCTTTAATGGAATAACAATATTTAAGGCAAGGAAAGGGTCAAAATGTACAAAGCTTCACAAAAGAGTTTAGAAAAAAAGCATTGAATTTGGGCATTTCACTTAATTCACCTGAAACTGTAACAAAGTATATTGGTGCTTTACATTCACACATTCTTTGTTGTTATTTGAGCATACTATTATTGATGTGGCCAGTGTGAAGGTCGTTCATCTTGAAAGCAGGGGAAAGAATGATAAATAAGAGCAGCCAAAGAAATCATGTTTTAAACCTCATAATGGCAAGTTCAAAGGAAAAGGCAAGGGAAAGGAAAATAAGGAAGCTACAACCAAGAAAGAAGAAGGAGTGAAGCCATCTTGCACACATTGCAAGAAGGAAGGCCACGATGATGAACACTATTGGAAATTGCATCTGGAGTTGAAACCAAAGAGATTTGGTGGAAAGGGTAAGCAAAAGATAGTGGAAACCGCGCAACAGGACCTTGGATGTTATTTCGGTGATAAGACATTGATCATAGCAATGGGCACACAAGGTACTATTTCTCTTCATGCTAATGAAAATTCTAAATCGCATGCAAGTACAATTTCTTTAAATGAGGCTCTTGTTAGTGAATGAAAGAGAATTGAATTTTTCCACATTAGAGTCATAATGAAACATAATAAAGTGGAAACCTTGTTTGATCCAAGCTCACAAGAAAATTTGATTTCAGAATCCTTGGTTAAAAATTTGGGCTTAGAGACCAAGCCTCATCCAAAACCACACCCTCTTGGTTGGGTGTGTGATAAAGCAAAATTACATGTAACCAAGTAGTGTAGAGCTAGATTTGTGATTGCATCCAAACTAGTTGATGAGGTTGATCTTGATGTTGTACCCTTGGATATATGTGGTACTGTATTGGGGAGTCTGTACTTGGTATGCTCCTTTATCAAACATTGGTATGTACATGTTATTAGCTATCGAGATGGAGGAGATAAAGAAGCAAGTACAAGAATTGTTGAACCAAGGGGTCATAAAACCGAGTTCTTCTCCATGCGGCTCACCGGGTGTTGGTGCCAAAAAAGGATGGCACATGGAGGATGTGTGTGGATCATAGAGCACTCAAAAAAATAATGGTGAAGAATCAATACCCTCTCCCTCACATTGATGATTTGTAAGATCAATTGAAAAATGTTGTCTATTTCACAAAAATGGACTTGCACAGTGGTTATCATCATGTTAGGATTACAGAAAAGGATGTATGCAATATTGCATTCAATATGAAACAAGGGTTGTTTGATTGGTTGGTGATGCCATTCGGACTATGAAATGCTCCAGACACATTCATGAGGGTGATGAATGATATTTTCAGGCCATTTTCTTGATGATTTTGTACTTGTGAATCTTGATGACATTCTTTTTTATAGTAGGACATGGCATGATCATGCGTGTCATGTTAAAAAAGTGCTTGATGTTTTTCAAAAAAGAAAAATTTTATGTCAAAATGTCTACATGTGAGTTTGGGAAGACCTCGTTGGTTTACTTAGGTCACATTGTCGGTGGTGGACAATTGAAAATATATCCTTCTAAAATTGATGTGATTGTAAAGTGGCCTAAACCCGCCATTGTTATAGAGGTTCGTAGATTTTTGGGTTTAGTACAATACTGAAGAAGGTTCATTTCCAACTTCTCCATCATTGCATCCGCCTTACATGCATTGACGAGTGTGAAGCAATCCTTTTAATGGGGGAGGAAAGTAGCATAAAGCCTTTGATGCACTGAAAGAGAAGATCACTGCACTAGTTTTGACCTTACCATACATCTAACAACCTTTCGAGATCGAGACCAATGCCAACAAATATGCCTTGGGAGCAGTTTAGATGCAGCAAAGGAAACCTGTATGTTACCATTCAGAGACACTCTCCCAGACTGACGTGAACTATCCCACATATGACAAGGAGTTGCATGCCTTGGTTCAAAGCATGAAGAAGTGGAAACACTATTTGATTGACAAGGAGACCATCATTCACATAGATCACCAGCCCTTGCAGTACCTTCAGTCACAGGCCAAGCTTCAACATGCACGTCATTTCAAATGGATGGGATAATTCCTTCAACAGTTTCACTTGGTAATAAAATACAATAAGGGCACCAACAACAAAGTGGCAGATATGATTTCTCGCCCTCCTATTTCTGCATCTATAGTTTTTCAAAATGCCTCTTATCTTTCGAAAGTTATGTTTGACAATATGTTGATGATGGTGATTTTAAGGAGATTTATGCAAAGTTGAGTCATGGATCACAGGTGGATAATTACCATTTGCAGGGAAAGTTGTTGTATCACCTTGGCAAACTGTGTATCCCCATTAATGAATGAATACATGTAATCAGAGAGGCACATAAATATCTTGTGTTAGGTCACTTTGGTGTAGGGAAAAATTTGTGTCATTTGCATAGGTTGTGTTGTTGGCCTCACATGAAAAATGTTGTGACTCGGTATGTAAAGGGATGTGTGTTGTGTTCAGTTAGAAATCCCATTAATAGAAAATTGGGGCTCTACACACCACTCCCTATTCTGAGTTGTCCATGGGAAAGTGTGTCAATGGATTTTGTAGGCAATTTTCCTTTGTCTAGGAGAGGTCATGACTATTTTTATTTCATTATGGATCGATTTAGAAAAATGTGTGTATTAATTTCTTGTAAAAAGCAGGTCATTGTAGAGCAAACTGCTCATCTCTTCTTCCAATTTATATGGGTCCACTTTTGGCTTCCTACATCCATTGTGTCTGATCGAGACTCTTGTTTTCTTGGAGATTTTTAGACGAGTTTGTGGAGAATGATGAACACAAAGTTGAAGAGGAGCATGACATTTCATCCGCAGACCAACGAACAAACAGAGGTTGTCAACCATACAATGATACACTTACTCTGAGGCTATTGTGGAAAGCATCCCAAGTTGTGGGAGAGAAAATTCCTTATGTACATCATGCATACAACCGAGTAGTGCATTCATCCATGTAGAGCTCACCATTCGAGACATACTTTGGTTATTTACCAAAGGATCCTTTAGACATGGTCTTTGGGAGAGATGAATATTCTAGTAGGCAAGATGATAGGGACAAAGCACGAAAGTTCATTCAGCACATTCAGTTGATTCACGAAGTAGTGTAGGAGAAGCTAGAGAAGAATTAAGCTCAATACAAAGCCCGACATGATAAGCACTGAGTCGTTCAATAGTTCCAGGTTGGATACAAGGTGTGGCTCCGCATCAACAAAGACAAAATGAAAGGGGAAGGAAATAAGTTGCGATTGATCCGATATGGCCCATTCACCATATTGGAGAAGATTGGAGACAATGCTTTTTGTCTCGATTTTCTAGCATACATGCAAATGTACTTAGTTGTGAATATTGAAAAGTTGAAGCTTTGTGAGCCTCCGTTGATCATGGACATCGAAGAGGTCAGAAAGGTTCCTACAGTGGATGATTTTGCACATGAATACTTAGAAAATCTACCAGAGGACATCATTCTCTACAGGAAGACCAAGACTTCACGACAGGGATACCTGGAGTATCTTTGTATTGGCTTCAAAGAAATGCATCCAAATAAGGCTTGTTGTATGGAAAAGGAGAAAGTGAGGGAGCAATTCCCTCACTTTCCAATTGAATGATAAAGTTTTTAGTGGTCCAAATCTCTTTAAGTGAGGAGGAATGATCCATGAGGATCCAAAAATACTAGTGGCCTTGAAAATAGCTCAAAAATCAAAGTCTTTGTATGGAATTGAAACTAGAACTAGATCGTAAATCTCATCGTCTTGATTCCAACGGTGCGAACAACGCTCAAATCCGAGTTTGTATGCTCAAGTTATAATTGGTCAAAGTGTTGGGTGATTTAATTGCGAGTTAAATCCCTGTTATTAATTGTCAACCAGGGGTTCGTAGAACTGGTGAGGTATACCTATAATATATGTATTAGGTAGTTATTTATCATAATATATTAATCTAATGCAATTGAAACTAACTACAAAGTTAATTAAATGAATCCAATCCAAACCAAACATAAAGAAATTGAAATCACATTTGCATAAAAGAAAATCACACTTGCTTGAAAAAAATCACACTTGCATAATTGAAATCACACTTGAAGAATTGAAATCACACCACACTTGCATAATTGAAATCACGCCACACTTACATAAATGAAAATCACACCACACTTGCATAAATGAAAACCACACCACAGTTGCATAATGGAAATCACACTCACACCCACTGAAATGAAATCACACTTGATAAAAGGAAAAGCACACTTGCATAAAATGAAAACACACTTGATGAAAAAAAAATGAAATAAATAACTATACCATGTTACCAATATGTACAAAGGTGTGCAAACTGTGGTTGATGGGGAGCCTCCATTCCTCAGCAAGCACACTTGAACAACTATCACATCTTGGAGATCAAAGTGGAAATATGTATTTCATAAAATGAGTTACAAGATATTACAATAATTTTCTATCCTCACTTTACAAATCACATCTTGGATGGAAGTTGGAACCTTCAACTAGCAACTAACAACTAGTCACTATCACTAACATCTAACCACTAGCTACCCTCAAACAACTTACAACTTACAATTAACAACCCTTTGTTTGAAAGGTGCACTCCTATTTATACAAAAATTGAGGATAACTATACAATAAATGTAGATCCTTATATCTCTCCTAAATCCACATTTATCTCTTGTGGTTACAACTAATCTCCTAAAAATGTAAGATACAAATCCTCTTATCCATGATTCTTCTTTGTTGAATGTGCATATTTAATGATCCACATTTATTCCACAAATCTTCATGAGTTGGAATTTGAAATTCGAATTTGTGGTTGGGTGGCCAAATAGGACCCTTCTAGAATCTCCAAGTAGGCCTACAATGTCACAAAACTTATAATACTTTTAGATATATATGAAAACATGTTAATTTCCTAATGTTTAACCACAAATTCACTTATAATACTTAAAATAAATGACTTGGAAAATAGTAATGATAAACCCATGTGATAATAAAAATGGTTACTGAATGTAAGGTTATGGAATTACAAAGTTACAGAATGAGGGTAAAATGATGGAAATGAAGGTGAAAGTGGATGACATTTTGGAGAGCCAACATATCCCCCAACTGAAGATGTTGCATGTCCTCATGCAACCTTTCATTGATTCACTTAATCATAAGTTGATCTTTCTGAAATGTTTTGTTCTATATGAGCTTTTGGCTTTGTATTTATTCTCTTTTAACTTAGCATAATAATATCATTTGACAATTTTATTCTTTTTGCAGAGTGTACTTTGAAATACATTTGATTGTAACATATATTTTTTATGGTTGGTTCTTGTGTGACAACCAAAATTTTACGATTATTTGTTCTTGTGTAACAATATTTTTACTATTTTTGTTGCATCAAAATACTTGAAAACATTGAGAATTATTTTTTAAGTCCCATAATGACTATGAGCCATTTAATGTGCTCATCAATTGATCATTGCAAAACATACAAACTTTTTTGAATCAAAATGCAATAATAGTTGATTTGGGAAAAATATGTTGGTTAGGATGAATTGAAATGTGACATTTGGCATAAAATATGAATATCCCTTCCCCCCAAATCAAGGTGTTTTCATTTCTTGGCAAATGAAAAAGGGAATATGAATGTGGTGAGGGATTTTCCAAAATCACAATTTTAGCATTTAAGGAATTACATGATTAAAGATTAGAAAATTACATAACTTCACTTACCTGAAAAGTGGACAAGCTATGTATATAGAAGAGTGGCTACTGTTGCTGGATCATGAGATGTGAAGTAAAAGAATCTGATCTGCTTCTTCTTTCCCTTGGTTGTATGAATTGAGGATGAGATTGGAATCTTTATTGCTATGGCTATTGAATTGAGTCCTGCTGCAAACTGCTGAAATCATGTAGTCTTCATTTGTTCCCACTCGATGGCATAATTCTTATTTATGTGAATAGATGTGTCGATGTCGAACATAGAAAATAAATTGTTGGATTACTTGCCATTAAAGAATTCCATTAACCAACACGAGACTACTCACTATTGATGTCAATGAGAGTCAATATGCCTAAGTACATATTACTAGGTACAAATAGATGTGTCGTAGTCAAATCACCTAGAAGATCCGACTGTTATCGGGAAATCTAGTGTCCACTCGGAGCTGCTAGTCCCACTAAGACTGGTGGCTATCTTAGAAACAAACAAACTAAAACTACTTTCGTTTTCCTTTATGAGAAGTAGATAAGAGTGGAATGAAGGACACCAACCTCAGTCTTGCACTTGGTTCCTTGCTCGGTTCCTCTCCCTTCTAACAGATCCTTGCCGCTTCTCCTTCGTCTACCCAGCTTCAAAGAGCACCTGTGGAATCAAAGCAGCATAATACTATCGAAGAACAGAGATCTACAATCATAAACAATATAGGACCAGATGTATATTGACCACACAAATGCATATATCATCAAACATACAAGAATGTGGAGGAAAACTTGAATAGCTTTATTAATATCAAGAATAGCAAAGAGGATTACAACCAATTGTTCTGACCCGGCATCATCCTCTAGCATGAAAGCCCTTCTTTCACCTCATGAAAAGCTTAGATCACCCAACACTATGATATTCCAACAAGAAACCAACATCACTTCCTTACAAGATACAAAATTCCAGCTTCTAGATCTCTGGGATGAGGGATCCATATATAGATGATTGCAGGGGGTGAGTCAGCTTCTGGGATTTTGATTAGTGTCCTCTCTCTAATAGTTCTTGATTCCACTTGGATATTGATGATCTCTTAC
>Ga0181464_1001561_pt1 | contig 11511 bp, 12 predicted proteins | sample InSIn2gowninarea_FD_119074 | JGI IMG/M metagenome (GOLD analysis project Ga0181464, IMG submission 119074) | Clean room microbial communities from NASA Spacecraft Assembly Facility at Jet Propulsion Laboratory, Pasadena, California, USA -... ...
TTTTCTTTCTTTCCTTCTTTCTTATTTTACTTTGTATTTATTTATATCCGCAATTAGAATTTCTCGCTTTTGTTATGTCAACAATTTTTTTTTCTTTTCTTTTTAATGTTATCAGTATTTTGCGTGCGGGTTGTCACTGAATCTCTGAATTTTGTACTATCAATTATGTATATTTATTATAAGAGGTTGGGCCTTGGTGCGCTGACAAGAGCCTTCCACCTAAAGTGCTCGGGCCTTGGTGCGCTGACCACCCAAAAACAACAAATTGCAGGTGAGTCTGATATAGTCTCCACAAAAGTGGGAGTTTTGTGTACTGGGTAAACGCTTTTATGTATATTTATTATACATTTTTAGTTGTTTAAAGTGTAGGGATGGAATTGAGTGTGCATTGCATTGCTATTGTGTTCTGCTTTTTGGATGTTACATGGGGCTATATTTTGAATTTTGGAGAAAATACTGAGGAACCAACAATTTAAAATGATCAATTTGGCAATCTGAGTTCTTGCTGACATGAGGTTTTAATCATTGGAAAAATATTAGTTAATAAAGTTCTTGGTGATGTTAGAGTAGAGACTGAATATTAGCTTGTGTTTTTTTATAAGATATATTGATGCAACATAACTTTTCTTCTATTGGGAATGTATTTCCAGTGCAAAATGAATGAAGTCAAAATCTAAATTTGGAAATCGTTTTAGGTGTATTGAGATTGATAAATAAAAGCTGCAGAGTGCTGAGAAATTATATTAAATAATGATTTATGCAACTAAGTTGGTGCATCAGATATTAACCATCTTGTTTTTGTCTAGTTTTCAAATTTCTTAGAATTTTCGCCTCGCCCTGTTTCTGAATCAATGCAAACATATATGTTGGATTAGTTTGTTTTATGAGCTTATTTGTCTGGTTGGATAGGATACAAGCCAAGTTCCCAAGCCTCTGTTTCTTTTTTGTTTCTCATTTTGTTCATAAGTCTTAAATCAAAACTTCATCCACAGTTGCCTAAATTGTATTATATGTCTGTATGCCCTGATTACTATTATGAATCCATATGCTAAAGCAGCACTATGAATTTAAAAGGTTGTAACTTATTTTTTTAATGAAATCCTAAATTAAGGCTTGCAAGTAGCTGTTGCTTTTAGAGTCCAGCAACCCCCTTTAGAAATTGGACAGTTTATATGGACATAAACTGAAGAGGAATGATGACACCTGATCCGATCAAGTAAAATGGTACATGACACTTCAGAGCCCTTGAATGGGTCATGGAGTTTTAGATTACATTGGTTTTGTTTAAAATTAACCATGAGCTATGCACGGTTGTATCTGGTTGCAATTGCTTGTAAGAAGGTAAATTTCTTTATATTGCTGTTGTTCTTATTCTCAATATGGTGAGGGTTTGGGTACTAGAAATTCTGTGAGCAGTTTGACCAGTGTTACTTTTTAGAGGTCACGAGTCCTATTGATTATACTAACCTTACCAAACTTATTTAACTATTGGTTCTTTACTCAAGTTAATTACAGCTTGACTGTGGTGTTGGAAGACTTTGATATTAAGTACCCTTGTGAAGTTAATATTCTGAAGAATCTCTGGCATAGTTTACAGCTGAGATATGAATAGTATATTTTTGAAACTGTTAAAACCTATTGATGGTTTTAAATTAAAGTTTGCAAATGATTGATTCTAAAGAGTCTTTCAATCATTTGGAGAAGGTATGGGTTGTTTTCTCAAGACAAGCCCTTGTACACATTTCACTGATAAATCTTTATAACTTTTAGCAGCTTACTCAAAGTTGCTATTGGGTGCTACCATCTCAAGACAAGGTGAGTTGGGGAACAATAGAGGGTTGGGAAGTTGATTTATATCATGAGCTGTTGCTTTTAGGCTAAGTCTTGGGCTAGATCTTGCATTAGAGTTTGTTCAATTAGGTTGTGGATGAGATGGCTGTGGTCTGGTTAATTGGAAGTACCCTTGCCATTGTTGAGCTGAAGGCCAATAAACTTTGTCGGTGGGGGAAATACCAGCTGAACTGCCCATACACTATCAGCTATGAAAACCAGCTTAGCCTTGATACTTGGTTTGGAAGCTGAATGGTAGGATACTGGAATTTCTATCTCCATTAGTTTTGGATATGAAAAGAATCCCACTGAAAACATTTAGGATGCTGAAAGCCTGAAACTGGAATCGTGGAGTATAGTGGAAGTAGGTTACACAATCAAATTGAACATTTTGATTTCAGTAACTCTGAAATTATTGTCAATCTCTACTCTTTCCCACTTAATTTAAAGAGAATGGAGGGTAAGTAGTTGATATGCGTTCTATTTTTTCAATTTTCTGTTAGGGTGGGCTGCTTGTGTGTTCTAGTAAACTGTCAAGTATGAAATAAGAAGAAACAATCGGTGAATTGGACATCTATAGCCTACAAAGATATAACATTTTAAATAACTCTCTCTCTCCCTCTCTCTCTCTCTCTCTCTAAAAAGATAGAATTATATAATTCTCCTGAGTTTTACAAAAATATAGAGAATGATATTTGGTGTGCATTTGGATTAAAATGAAAATTTTAAATTATTTCACTATTCAGCTTATTTTTGCTATTATTTATGGGTCTCACTGCACCTTTTGGAACTATTTATGAGTTTCATTGTACTATTTCATCTAATTTTTATCTTTATCTATAATACTTTCAATAAAATAAGTAGTATCTAAATACACCACTGATATCCACAATTAAAATGAAAACGTGAAGTACATGTATGAATCAAAATATTAATATACCCAAAAGGCAAAGCCCAAAAGATACTAGAATGTTATGTAATGATATTTATGCCTTAAAAAAGCAATAGAATGCATTCTGTTTTGTAATTTATTTATACATAAGATACTAGAATGCAATGCAATCTTAAAATACATGATCTTCCTGCTCATTAACATATGAACATCGTCTATACAAGATTGGCAATACGCATAATCTTTGTCATCTAATTTATTTAAATCAAAAGCCTTAGGAAGAGTATGTTGTGAACTAGAACTTAGAAAAAGTATTTGATACTAAATGATCCAACATAAGCAGTATTAAAATCCAATAAGTGAAAGACATGTATAATAAGTAGGATTATGTATTGGATACATGAGTCATCCCACGTACATGAGAGTTATGACTTTTGTGGGGTCTATTCTCTCATATGAGGGAGGGCTTATGCGCACGATACATGATATATTATATACTATGTAATCTTTTTACCCATTAATATTTTAGAATATTTTACAGAACTCCTATGGCTTAGTTTTCAACTTTTCCGGAAATATATAAGCTAATAAATTAGTAGTGAGTAGGGGTTGAAATGGGAGAGGAGTAGAGGCCTCCAAAAAGAGGATGTAATATAATTTCTCTAGATGCCGACCAATAAGGCAATAAGTAGGATGATATTTTATTTTATATATTTTTTATTTTTCGAACTAACATCCCCCGTTAAAAGAGAATTTAATTTAAAACCTTTCCACCAAACCCTAAACCCTTCCTTGCCTCTCTGCTGTCACCACCCCACAGACAAGGAATATGTTGAACTCGTATGCGGCAGTCAAAACAACGATGATGCAAGGAGCGCTAACCTTTCAACATCCGATTCTCAATCCTCTTCCTTTCCCTACTTTTGCTCCAAAGAATCACACCCCTTGTCCTTTTGCATCCAAACCCAACTGCATATCCTATGCAAACAGCGCTTCTCCGTTTTACAAATCAGTTGTTGCTGTTGGAGCCCGTGCAGTTCATCCCTCGCTTACTTCCAAATCTCTCGTAACTGGTTTTCTCAATAGCCCTATGGAGGATAAGCTCAAGAACCGACGGGATTTGGACTGTCGCTACCTTGAACAAAAACGCCTTGAACAAAAACGTCGTGGTGGTGATGGTTATGATGACTACCATGCAGTCCCTGAGCCCCGTTTCAATGAATTGGTGCGCGGTGATCCTCAACACAGAGAGGCTAGAGATGATGATGACCTTGTCAATGGAGATTCTGAAGATGTGGGTGAAGAAGATAATGACTTTGTCAACCAGGATTCCAAAAGCAGGAGTGGCGTTGATGACGATAATGACTTTGGTCATGAAAACAAACCCAAGCCCAAGACAAGTTTAGAGGAACTTCTTTCCTTGCTTATAAGTGGTCACACACCACTTCCGCATACACAGTGATGAAAAATACATTCGCAAGAATGGTGATTGATGTATGGTTAACTTAATTTGAGTATTTGAATATGCGTTCATGTCTTTTTATCTCTCAATGTCTCCTTGTTCCTTTCTAGTTTTATTCAGATTTATTTTGTTTTTGGTTGTAGGTTGCATTGTGTGTAGATACTGGTAAAGTGCTTTAACCTTCTTACACTTTGGGTAGTGCCAATGGAAAAGCATTACTGGCGAAGCAATTAATAGTCCCCATGAATCATCAGAGTAAGAAAAATAAATTGAAAATTGAACAAAATTATAGCATATTAGAATGCCAATTATGCCATGAAGCATGTTAAGTACCTTCCTACCCCAAAGCATGTACTGATTGATTGGATTGTTAGAAAATGTGTTGTATCTTTACTCCCAAGATGAATGTTTTAGGGGTCCTAGTCATTGATGATTGCTCTATATTGGTGCAATCAGATTTAGCATTTGGCAGCAAGTATAAATACAACTTATTTCTGTACTTTTGCAAGGTGGGATATTATTTCGCATTAAGGCCGGTTGCAAACCTGCAATCTATTTCAACAGGATCCATGGTTGTTATTCCCAGGATACACATTACTTTATTACGTCCCCCCTACAATGCATATGCCTGAGTCATCCTTAGCTATGTGGATGGCGATCCTTTAGAATTCAGTTTTCTACATCCTGCTAGTTTTTTTTTTTTTTTAAGAAAAAGGTACTCGATCCTGGTAGACTCGAGTACTGTGTAAATGGTACTCGAGTTTACCAAGCTCGAGTACCACAAAAATTTTTTAATCACATAAATCCAACTCAGCAATGCCACGGTGGATAAAAAAAGGGAGTACTCGAGCTCACCAAGCTCGAGTACCCCAAAAAGTGGTATTTCCCTACTTATTTCGCAAACAGTGTTTTTGGGCCAAATATTTCTACAATTGATGCTAATGGGCCATTTTGGCCGGGAATTTCGAAGGTCATAGGCCCAAAATTACAACAAAGAGTAGCCCAGCCCACGGGGGAGAAATTATGAGGGTCCAATTAGCTGCGGTAAAGGTGGACACAAGATTACATACAAATGTGGTGTTATGCTCATGGTGCTAGTCAACAATCAAAGTACATATTAGAAATGGGTATAGAAGTTAATAACAAGTAAGAAAAAAGACCCATTAAAAAAATAAATAAATATAGACCTAAATGCACTTTTAGCTCCTATATTTTGGCTTTATTTCTATTTTGGTCCCTACATTTTCATTTAACTACTTTTAGTCCATAAACCAATTAACGTTTATTATTTTAGTCTTTTCCGTTAGTCAATGGACGGAAATAGCTGAGGTGGCTAACAAAGGGATTAAAATATTAATAAAAATTCACCGTGACTCTTGTCACCCATGCCACATGAGTTTCTAGCCCCTTTATATCACACGTGACCCTCACTACAACCATCTACGGCGCGTGTGAACCCCCAAATCAATCCTCCTTCTCTTTCTGTGAACCCCCAAATTAAATCAATCCACCTCTCTCTCGATCTGAGATAGCCATCAAACCACCATAGCAAACAACACAAACCACCATCGCAGACAAACAATCCACCATCGCAAACAAATAAACCCAAAAATATATATACCCAAACCCATTTTTCTTGGAATGGCAGAGAAAAGAAAAGTAATGAGAATAACGGAGAAAAGAAAAGTAGTGAGATCTCTATCTTTGTGAACTGAAAAGAAAAGCTAAGTCATTATTAAAGTGAGTTTATGATATATAATGTTAACATGTGTTTGTTTGTGGATTACTATGCATGTGTCTATTTTTTATGACATTGTTGTTTAATATGTGTTTGTTTGTACTTTCCAATATGGTCCCTTTATTCCACTATTGAAGGTAATGTGGATTACCATATTTTTATAATTCGAAACAATTGAGGTGGATTGTGGAATGATGAGTGCTATTTTGGTAAATAATGTTATATAATGTGTGATATTTTGTTAACTAATGAATGTTGTTTTGGAATGTAGTCAATATTATTTAAATGGTTTATATGTGTTTTGCATGTAGCATAAGTGAGCTATTTAGTTTGTCTGTGCATCCTGGTAGGTATTTTACTGATAATCCTCGAAAATATGTGGGAGGTAAAGTGGATATAGTGGACAATTATGACCCTGATAGGTGATCCAAGACTGAGATTGAGGGTATATGCAGGGAATTTGGATACACCTCTATGAGCAGGCTTTGGTATAAAATGCCTGGTAATGATCTAGAAAGAGCTAATTTCCATTTGATAGTTGATGATGATGATGCCATGTTTATGACAGATTTAGTGATTGGTCATGAAGAAATTCATGTGTTTATAGAGCACTCTGTGGATAATCCTATACTAATGGATGAAGGTGAGCGTATTAAGGCAGATGTGCAACCATTGGCAGTGGAGCAAAACCTTTTAGGATATGGTAGTAATGATGATGGTAGTAATGATGAAGGTAGTGACAATAGTAATTCTAGTAGTGAAGATCATAACAATGATAATGAGGATCCCATTGAAGTAAATGCTAAACAAGCCTACTCTAGGAGAGAAAGTAACACACCAATGGTTGAGGAGGTTGATGATGATGTTATTGAGGTTGATGCTGCAAAGGTGTATTCTAGGAGAGCAGGTAAGGAACCTATGACTCAGCACCCATCTGAGGACAAGGACCCTAATAAAAGTAGTAACAGTGGAAGTAGAGGAGGAGATGGTGAAGGAAGTGGCCTAGAGAATGAAGACGTAATGAATCCTGATGAGAGGGAGTTTGTGGAGGACAGTAGTGATAGTTAGGATGGTTCTATTGAGGATGTTATTAAACTAGTACAAATACGTACTAGTGTAATGAACTGTGATTATGAGAGTGAGAAGTTGCACAATCTTGAGGAATCATCATCTGATAATGATATTGGGGATGATAGTGATAATAGCTCTAAGGATGAAATGAAAACACCTGTGGGAAAGGGAAGGGGACAAAAGAGGACCTTCCTAGTGTTTAAGCCAGTTGCTAAGGCTAAACATATCAGATTTGGGAAAGATATGTTGTTCACAACACCTAAGCAATTCAAAGAAGCTATAACTGATTATGCAATTCATGGTGGCTAGGAGATCAAATTTGCAAAAAATGATTTGTAGAAGGTAAGAGCAATTTGCTAGGAAAACTGCAAGTTTGTGGCATATCTAACAAATCTGCCAAGAAAGAAGAGCCACCAACTAAGAACACTGAATCTAGAACACACATGCTCTAGGAGTTATAAGAATCCAAAGTGCACTTCTTCATACATTAGAAAAAAGTTGATGAAGAAGGTGAGAAGACAACCTAACATGAAACTAAGAGACATCCAAGATGCTATACATGAGAAGTTTACACTAAACATAAGTGTAAGAAAAGCCAATAGTGCTAGGTAGAAGGCAAGAAAATATGTTGATGGAGCTCACACAGTAGTACAATTAGCTGTGAAAGTATTATGAAGAGTTGAGGAGGGCTAACCCTAACTGTACCATACTTATGAAGGTACATACCTTCAATGAAGGTGATTTGGCTACTGAGATGGACTTGGTCTGTGGGGTTCCTTATTTTGAGAAGTTGTACATATACTTGAAGGGTTGCAAGAAAGGGTTTATGGCTGGATGCAGGCCAATAATTGGTTTGAATGCCTGCCACATGAAGACTAAGTCAGGTGAGCAATTAATCACAGTAGTTGCTAGAAACCTTAATGAAAAGTATTCCACACCAGCGTATGCTATAGTAAAGGCTGAAACCAAAGACTCCTGGACTTGTTTCATAAATTTGCTACTTGTAGACATTGGTTAGAACACAAGATGAACATTTATATCAGACCAACAGAAAGTATGTATCTTTATTACCATATCTATATGCATTACCATATTGAATGTATAGAGCTACTAACACCACAATTGTTGTTGTTGTATTGACAAAGGTTGGTGCAGACCTTCATTGATAATTGGCCACAATATGAGCATAGGATCTGTTGCAGACACTTCTACAATAATCTCATGAAGAACCATCTTGGTGTTCTGATCAGAAAGTTGTTTTGGAAAGCAACCAAACCTACTTATAAAGCTGAGTTTGATAGATTGATGGATGAACTGAAGGGAATTGATGAGGATGCATACAGCTGGTTACAAGATCATTCAACCACCATATGAGCCAAACACATGTTCAGTAAGGATAGGTTGAGTGATACAATACTGAATAACATGTGTGAGAGTTTTAACACCAGGATTTTGAAGTTTTAATCGAAGCCTATAATTATTATGATATGAATCTAAGCCTCTGATTAACAATTAGTCAAATACATTGTTTGATTAACAGTTTATGTGTGATTGTAGCTAGAGTCCATCAGGTTATATCTTATGATCAGGTTTCAAGAGAACAGACAAAAGATCATGAGAATGGAATAAAAGATATGCCCTAAAGTGCTTAAGAGGTCGCTTAGGGAAAAGATTGCAAGCAGTAGGTGGCTTGCTTGTTGGGTAAGTCATACACAGTTTGAGATTAAAAATAGACTGCAAAACTTCATTGTAGACTTTACTAAGGACATTGTAGTTGAAGGAAATGGGAAACAACTAGCATACCATGTGCCCATGCAATTTCCTACATATTCTTCAACAAGCAAGATGTTGAACAGTATGTGCACATGTGTTTTCATGTCTTCACATATAAGGCCTGTTATAAACCAATAATTGCACCTTTCAACGTGCAGAATATGTGGAGGCTCGGTGGTATCCAACCTATTCAACCTCCTATCAAAAGAAGACCACTTAGCAGGCCCAAGAAGAAGAGGGCAAATGAGCCTAATGAACTAGCAGGTAGGAGAGTTGGTATCTCCAAACAAAGTAGGGCCTGTGGTAAAATATGACATAATAAAAGAAGTTGCAATGGTGAGATTAGAGGAGGAAACTCTTCACTACCAAGCACCACAAACAGAACCAATGCAACCAATAAGGTAACATTCTACCATATCTATCAAGTAGATGTTTTTATATAATACATGTTAATAAATGTATGAGAGTTTTTACATATTACATGTCAATAAATGTGGATTTCTTATTTATAGATCAGCAGATACAGAAACTTTTCCAACATCAATCAGCCAACAAAACAAGCTCAAACTCAACCAAGCTCAGCCACCCCATTTGCACCACTTCAGCCATTTGTATCATCCTAGTCTAGTATGCATAACTTCACTCCTGATTCACCAACTCAACCATGGACAAGCTCTCCCAATCCATTTCCATCATTCTAGTCTAACATGCAAAACTTCACTCTTAGTGCATTTCCTCAGCCATGGATAATCTCTTCTAGACCATTTGCACCATACCAGACCAACATGCATTGCTTATCCAACCCAAGTGCACCATACCAGTACACCATGCATAGCTCTGCCACACCTTTTCCACCACCCCAATCCAGCATACACAGCTCCAGTCCAAGTGCACACCAGACCAAGATGAGCCAATTTAGCCCAAGTGCACCACCTCAAGCCCCCCATAGGATCATCCAATCCAATTCAAGCCAACAGAAGCTTAAGTCTAACTCCAATCCAATTGCACCACCCAACTTAGGCAACAATCCAACTCCAAGACTGAGGAGGAAAAGGATGGTCAAATTAGAGACATTGAATGCTTCCAAGAATACATCTAGATACATGGGGCCTATCAAGTTTATTGGGAGTCAGTCATCAAGGCATGCTCCAAAGAAAAAATGAATAGCTTGTTGTTTTATATCTTTTAATGAATGACTTGTGTTTTGTATAATTATAGCCAAGCCCTTATTTTGTATAATTGGTATTAGTTAAACAATGCACTGCTGTTTGGGTTAATATTGGCAGTTGAACAGTGCCCTTTTGTTATTTAAACATACTTTTGCTTTTTTTAATGATAACTATGAAGATGTTTGGGTTAAGTTTGGCAGTGTGTTAATTAAGATGTTTGGATTTCAAGATTGAGTTTGTTACTTCCTTCTGTCTTGTTTTATATGTGTAGTATAGTGCTTTCTTGGAATATGTTATCTATTAATACCGGTTTTATATGTTGCATGCACTTGGAACTATGTTACACGGCTCAACAGGGATATTTCTCTACAGCATGGTTCAACAAGGACTATGTTACACAACTAATATCAATCCTGCTATTATCAATCCACACATCCACACATTAAATGAGAAATGTATTCATTTATTTCTCAACAGAAAGAGTACAAAATAAGCAGCAAGTATGTCATTGCTAATAACTAATCCTACCAAAATTGAGCACATTTCCAACTCTCTATATATAAACACTGCAACCCTACATGCACTACCAACCACAACAACCCACACAAGTTATTTCCACTCCCTACCTAAGCAAACATAAAACTACAAATATAACCACTAACAATGCCACAACCACAACTAAAAACTTCTTTCTCTTCTTGTAGTCTGCAAGCTCAGCCTCAAGTTTGATGATCCTTTGCCTTTACTGTGGGAAAAGCACATTACCACGATCACATATCTCATCATCACACCATTGGAATAACCTACACTTTTGCCCCACCTGAAACACAGATAATGATCTAAAAAATGAAAAATGGAAATCCATAAACTATTGTAGCAACAAATTGAAACAACATACTGAAATTAACTAAAAACCACTCAAACAATTTACTGAAAATTGACATACCCAGTAGTTTGGACAACCAAAAAACCTTCTGCCAGGGTTGTCTACTGTCCACGACACAACTAGGACAAGTTTTTAATTACAGTGGCACGTCATTGGTGCTCTCTTCCTCACGTTGGAACTTGTTGAAGAGTGTACTTAAATTGGGTTTTGAAGATTGTTTGTTTTGATTGTGGTTTGGGGAGATGAGGCTTAGTTGTATGGGTGGAGGTCCAAGCTCAAATTTTGGGAGTTTCTAGGGTTTCTGGTATTGATTTGGGGGATTTACGTGGTAATGGTGGTCACGTGGGGGTCACGTGTGAAATAAAGGGGCGGGAAACCCATGTGGCATGGGTGACGAGAGCCACAGTGGATTTTTATTAATATTTTAATCTCCCTGTTAGCCACTTCAGCTATTTCCATCTGTTGACTGATAAAAAGGATTAAAATAACACGCGTTAATTGGTTTAGGGATTAAAAGTAGTGAAATGAAAATATAGGGACCAAAATGAAAAAAGCAAGGATGTCAATACTGTACCGGAGGCCGTATCCGTTTGGCCACCGGTACGATATATTTCGGATACCGGTCAATACCGGTGTACCATTTCGGGTTTACCGCTATTTTATATATTTAATATATATATATTCACACAC
>Ga0181464_1001481_pt1 | contig 11507 bp, 12 predicted proteins | sample InSIn2gowninarea_FD_119074 | JGI IMG/M metagenome (GOLD analysis project Ga0181464, IMG submission 119074) | Clean room microbial communities from NASA Spacecraft Assembly Facility at Jet Propulsion Laboratory, Pasadena, California, USA -... ...
TGGATTCCCTATCCTATCACATCATTGTAGAGAAAAGGAAATAAGTTTGAATGGACAGAGGAATGTGCATTTGTTTTTTAGAAGATGAAACAGTTGCTTACAAACACTATAGTTCTAAAGATGGAAGATCGAGATAAAGGGTTTTTTGTATGTACAAATTCTTGCAAGAGAGGACTTGCTAGAAGTCTAATTTAGGAAGGACATGTAGTATGATATGAGTCAAAGACCCTGAATGAGCACGAGAAAAACTATGTGACTCATGATCTTGAGTTCGTAGTTATCATTCCTGCATTGATAATGTGGAGACAATATTCTTGAAAGGAGGTTCATTTTGATGCGTGATAATAGTGGTTTGAGATACTTATTTGACCAACCTAATCTAAATGCTAGGAAAGCTAGATGGTTAGCAACTCTCTGTGATTTTGACTTCGAGATCAGGTATTAAGGGTAAGGAGGACATGCTTTCAAATGCTCTTAGTAGAAAAGTACATGTACATCACATTGCAGCTATGAGTTCATATGGTATAGATTTACAGGAGCGAAACTTGCAGGCAGGAAAATATGATGAAATGTACCAAAATATTAAGCACAAGTTACAACATCAGAGTACAAGTGATGAGGATGTGGATTATCATCTTACGGAAGATGGTTTGGTGAGATTTAAGGAGAGGATCTATGTGCCAGACAACAATGAGCTCAAGAATATTATATTTAGGGAGTTTCATGTCAAGTTGTATTTAGGTAACTTGGAATAAAATAAAACTTTGACAGTTTTTAAGAAGTTCTATTATTGGACGAATCTGAAGAAATATGTGGTTGAGTTCGTCATTAGATGTTTGGATTGTCAACAGATGAAAGTAGAGTGCAAGAATATAGGTAGTTTATTGTAGCCTATTCTGATCCCAGAGTTGAAATGGGAGGTCATTTCCATGGATTTTGATGCAGGAGAATTCAACCCAAGAGAAAATCATTGTAATTAAGTAGACATAGGGGGTCATGTATCTTTAGAGAAGTAGTTTCCTAAGTCTCAATTTAGTGTAATAATTAGGCTTTAAGTAAATTAATTAGATAATGAGAAGAAGTGGTAAATACTCTCGAATTGAAGGAGGACCTGAGTGGTGAATAAATGACAAGAGTCAGAAGTCAAATAGGACTCTTAGAACAATTCCATGATTCAAGGAACTAAGGAGAGCTTTTAGGAATTAATTGAAGTAGAAGTGGATAGAGGATTTAGGAGTCAATTCAGTAGATTTAGGAGTCGAACCATGATTAGTTCAACGAAACTTTCTGGTATAAATGTAAGCCTATGGGAAGAGGTCAGAAGGAGGCCATGAGATTGAAGAATAGGCCTATGCAAGATAGAGAAGTCTCTAATGTAATCAACTATTTATATGTTTATATACAGAGGAATTCAATTTTGAGTGTGCAAATGTGTGAATCAATTGCTTTATGCTTGATTACTATGTGAACTCATAGGTTCTATAACAGAGGTTGCAGGTAGAGTCGAGGCAGACTACAGAGGAGAAGAACAAGCCAGAGGTTCATAATGGATCCTTGAATCCATGCGAAATATTAAGTAAAGTCCAGAGTCAGTGATAAAAATCATAGAATTCAAGCTCAAAAGGGAGTCGCAGCGGAACAACGAAGGAGAAAGAACCTTTGAAGAAACTTGAAATATCGAGGAAATATTGAAGAACTGGCGTAAAAAAAAGTAAAGAAGTGGATGAAGGAGTGAAGATTGATGCTCGCAATCGTTGGATCTTGAAGATCGACGGCGAGGATCCAATCATAGAGGAGGCAGATAGATATCAGATCGGTGTTTTGCAACAGTGAAAGTGGATTTCGGGTGGCCTCAAAACCATAAGTGGTATTGAAGGATGAGTGCCGATTCCACTCATCAAATGACGCGTGGCAGCGAGAGGAGATAGGAAACCACTTTATCGGGTGGTTAATCCTCACGCTTATTATCTATCTGATATCAATGACAGCTGTCAGATCTATTGGGTGTAGATCAACGATGGAAGATTAGTATGCAAGTTGTTTTATTAGAGCAAGATCTCAACCGTTGGATCGAACGCCATATCAACGGCCAAGATTTAATCACAAATCGCATTAAACAGACGTCAACAGATGGTGGAATGTTGTAATGTCAATATTCAATTACGCGATATCGCCAATAGCCAATAAGTGGAGATTGGAGATTGGGGTATCGAAGAATGGATATTGGCGTAGCGGAAAGGCAATGGACTAAGAGGCAGACCCAATGATAGTTATAGGTGTGGGCTTTTAATATTTGAATTCCAGCTTTGTGTTCTGGCGGGGTTTTCCTTTGTTTTGTGTATGTTTTGTTTGTAAATGGGATAGTAAAGAATTAAGCACCAATAGTGTATTCCAGGAAGTGATAGTCACATATTGGAAGGAAAGGGGTGATGAGACACATGTATGTATGACCCATGAAGGGAGTAATGCCCGATTGTGATAAAGGTAGCCTCGAGGAATGTGCAGAAGCTATATAAAGGTGGAGAAAGGTATGTTTAGGCGTATATTTCCTTTGTAAAAGGTTTTATAAGGAAAATAGCACCGATGAGGGTTTTATATGTTAAAACCATATGTAACCAAAGTTAAGAGGGAAAAGGTTATATATGCAGACTTAAGGAGTTTTAAAAGTCTCGATAGAAGGTTTAGAGTGGGGTGATTAATTTATGATTATAAAGGAAAAGGTGTGTTAATGTGTGGACTTTGGTAAGTGTATGAATCATTCCGCATAAGTATAAAAGAGGGCCTTAACCATTTATGGTGGAAGATTTGACTCCTTTGGGAGTTAAATACCTGGGAAATATGTGTGGATGCATTTTACATGCACACTGTGGGTATAAGCGGGGGTAACCCTGTGTCATTTGGTATCAGAGTAGATTTGTAATCAGAGCAGGCTGTAATTAAAACCGTTGGGGTTAAACATAACAGAGAAATTCTATGTGAAAGAATTAAAAGCAGAGTTATGTGTTAAGGTGTTTATGCAGGAAAGGAAGGATCAGATTCTAATATGATAGAAGGAAGACACACAGGGATGATGTGTAGTAGAATTTGCAGATGCAAGAGATAGCAGACAATCCATCCAAGGCACAGGTGGAGTGGTGAAACAAGATCATGCTAAGATCTTGAAGGTGAGGTAATATGTTCTGTTTTAAATTTAAAATGTGTGTTTATATACTAATGCACAGGTGATTGCAAGAGAACCTGTAAGAGGAGAACCAAATGTGTTCTTGAAGACAAAGTAAGGGAAACATTATGAAGGAAAGTGTCGTTGAACTTGAAGAATCCAACAAGAGGTTGGACAAAGAGGGAGGACAGTTGAAGTGTTCTCAAAAGATTACAGAAGCCTAGAAGGAGCAAAGGTGTTGCTCAAGATGAGGTTCCAAATAGAGGACCTGTGCTTACCAAAAGATTGAGTGAGGAGAGCTTAGTGAAGTAAGATTGTAGCGAGGAGGACTAGTTGTTGCAGAGGCTTGTTGCAGAGGAGTGAGAAGGTCATGAAGAAAGAGGAGAAGCAGATGATTATTGATAGTCATAGCAAAGGTTTAGAAAGAAGCCACAACAGAGGATATGAGAAGAAGAATGCCAAAGTATATGGCAAGAGACTGAGTCAAGAGGAGATTGACAAGGAGTTGGTTGAGATGAGAAAATAACTTGATGCATTAACAAGGCAGCTAGAAGAAAACCAGAGACAAGGTTGGGTATTAAGGAGGAATCTGGTGGAGTGGCATGAGATGTAGAGAAGGCTACAACAAAATAAAGTATAGTGGTTGAGGGAAAAACTCAAGGAAGTTGAGTTGGAAATGGAAAGAGTACATTTGTGAACCAGAACAGGGAGAAATTATGGGAGAAAGTGAAGACTACACTAAAGCGAAAGAATGGAGATCAAGTGAAGATCTCATGGACTATTGGGATAGTTCAGAACAACATGAGGAGATGTTGACTAAAGATGAAGAGCTGATGTATAAGGCCATGAAGCCTTATGTTTTTTAACCTAATAGTTTTGGTGTGCTTGCAGGATGCATAGGAGAGGATAGATAGTCTTGTGAAGCTGTCGAAAACATGGAGGATATCTTACAGAAGATGAATATTCTAAAAATAAGTTGAATAGAGCTCTTGAACTGATGAATGAGGAGCAATGTGTTTTAGGGAATAAAAGGTACTCTAGAGCAGTAGAGTATAATGAAGAATATCTCTCAACGGAGGAAAGTATTGAATTGATACAGCAGAAAGAACTCATTGGAAAATTAATAATTGAGGTTGTTACAAGACAAGAACCATTCCTTGTGAAGGAAGGAGATAAAGTTGACCCTGAAGAGTTGAATCATGTAAAAGACTCGAAGTAGAAAGGAAATTTGATGACTGAAGAGTCGATTAAGACACCAGGTCTTATGGTTTTAAAATTAATAATTTGTGGATGATTGCAGGTACATCACAGGAGGATGAACAAGATTTAGCATTTTTCAGAGAGAAGGAGCATAATTTGAAATCTGTTCAGATCAAGACTGAGATGGCAAGATCTTAGAATTAGAAGGAGATAGAAGAATCATCTGGGAGTAAGAAGCAGAATGATAGAACTATCATAGAGGAGGAAGATGGCAATCTTATTTCAATGGAGACTGAAGAAATGTTGTCCCAAAGAAATGATCCAATGAATGTCATTTGGGAAGGACAGAGATTGTTTAAAGATGATATGGAGGTTCTTAAAGAACAAGAGGGTAAGGATGAAAGGGAGGAAAAAAGAATCAAACAATTTCAAGGAAGAATTAACAAGTAATAAGCTAAGGAAGAAGAAGTTCAGTACTATGAACAAAAGCAAAGAAATATCATTGAAGAAGATGGTATTGAGAAAAGACTAGCTGATAGTCTCATGAATTATGTTGAGAATTCAAAACAACATACTCATGTGCTGACAGAGGTGAAAGAAACATAGCAGGAAACTAAGTTGTTGCCAAAGGAAAATAAGGCACTGAAGCCTTGTGTTTTTTATTTTAACAAGTGTTTTGTGAATGCACATTTAGTTGTAGATGCTAGAGGAAATTTGGCACAGATGAGCAGCCAAATAAAGATGAAAGAAGAGGATTCTATGGAAAAATTTAATCCATGGAATAGAAAAGTTCAATTGCTGGAGAGAATGCTGGAAAGTCAAAATTCAATGCAGAAGTTAGATGTTGCAGAGGGAGATATCCTTAAACATATTCAGGAAGTTTGGGTGGAAGCAATGTCTACAGTGGTACATAGAGCAGTAACTATGGAAATATCTACAATGATAGCCAGAGCAAGGATAATGTCTACAATAATAGCAAGAGTAAAAGTAGAAGAAGAAGAACAGCAAATTAAAGAATTAGTGGAAAACAACAGCAACCTGAAGCAATGTGAAAGAGGAAGAACTAAATGGCAAAGTATGGACCAGTCCAAGAATATGCTAGAAACAAAGATTGAAGAGATGTGGCAACTGATGATAAAGCATTCCATATGGAGGAAAATGGTAGCATCAATAAGAAAGATTAATCAGAACTTGAACCTAATTGACAAGAAGAAGAGGATGGAGAAGAAGACAACAAAAGTACATCAACAACAAAGGAGAAAAGCATTGGATAGTTACAAAACAAAGTATGGGATCCAGGAAGACAAAGATCAGAAGACACATGATCAGGAGATCATGGATATTTTCTACTTTAGGAGTCTGATGCAGAAGCATTCAACCCAAGAGAAAATCATTGTAATTAAGTAGACATAGGGGGTCATATATCTTTAGATAAGTAGTTCCCTAAGTCTCAAGTTAACGTAATAATTAGGATTTAAGTGAATTAATTAGATAATGAGAAGAAGTGGTAAATACTCTCGAATTAAATGAGAACCCAAGTGGTGAATAAATGAAAAGACTAAGAAGTCAAATAGGACTCTTAGAATAGTTCCATGATTTGACGAACTAAGGAGAGATTTTAGGAATTAATTGAAGTAGAAGTGGACAGAGGATTTAGGAGTCAAACTAGGATTACTTAAACGAACCTTTCTAGTATAAATGTAAGCTTAGGGAAAAGCTTAGAAGGAGGCCACAATATTGAAGAATAGGCCTATGCGAGACAGAGAAGTCTCTAATGTAATCAACTATTTATATGTTTATATACAGAGGAATCCGATTTTGAGTGTGCAAATGTGTGAATCGAGTGCTTTATGATTGATTACTATGTGAAATCATAGGTTCTGTAACAAAGGTTGTAGGCAGAGTCGAGGCAGAGTACAAAGGAGAAGAACAAGCTAGAGGTTTGTAAAGGATATCTGAATCCATGTGAAATATTAAGCAAAGTTCAGAGTTAGTGATAAAAATCACAGAAGTCAAGCTTAGAAGGGAGTCGCAGTGGAACAATGAAGGGGGAAGAACCTTTGAAGAAACCTGAAATATCGAGGAAATATTGAAGAATTTTCATAAAACCAAATTAAAGAATTGGATGAAGGAGTGAAGATTGACACTTAACAACTGTTGGATCTTGAAGATCGACAGTCAAGATCCAATTGCAAAGGAGGCGGAGAAATATCATATCGGTGATTTTGTAACAGTGAAAGTGGATTTCAGGTTGCCTCAAAATCGTAAGCGGTATTGAAGGATGAGTGTTGATTCCACTCATCAAATGACACATGGTAGCGAGAGGAGAGAGGAAACCACTTTATTGGGTGGTTAATCCTCACGATTGTTATCTATCTGATATCAATGACAGCCATCAGATATGTTGGGTGTAGATCAATGATGGAAGATTAGTATGCAAGTTGTTTGATCAGAGGAAGATCTTGACCTTTGGATCAAACACCAAATTAATGGCCAAGATTTAATTGCAATTTGCATTGGATAGATGTCAAGGGACGGTGGAATGTTTTAATGTCAAAATTCGATTACACAATATCATTGATAGTTGATAAGCTGAGATTGAAGATTAGGGTATCGGAGAATGGATATCGGTGCAGCGGAAAGGCAATGGGCTAAGACATGGACCCAACGATAGTTATAGGTGTGGGCTTTTAATATTTGAAGTCCAGCTTTGTGTTCCAGTGAGGTTTTCCTTTATTTTATGTATGTTTCCTTTGTAAACGAGATAGTAAAGAATTAAGCGCCAATAGTGTATTACGGGAAGTGATAGTCCCATATTGGAAGGAAAGGGGTGATGAGACACATGTATGTATGACCCGCTAAGGGAGCGATGCCTGATTTTGATAAAGGTAGCCTCATGGAATGTGCAGAAGTCATATAAAGGTAGAGAAAGGTATGTTTAGGTGTATATTTCCTTTGTAAAATGTTTTATAAGGAAAATAGCGTCGATGAGGGTTTTATGTGTTCAAACCATATGTAACCAAAGTTAAGAGGGAAAAGGTTATATATGCGGACTTAAGGAGTTTTAAAAGTCTAGATAGAAGGTTTAGAGTGGGGTCATTAATTTCTGGCTATAAAGGAAAAGGTGCATTAATGTGTAGACTTTGGTAAGTCTATGAATAATTACGCATAAGTATAAAAGAGGGCCTTAACCATTTATGGTGGAATATTTGACTCCTTTGAGAGTTAAATACCTAGGATAGATGTGTGGATGCATTTTACATGCATACTGTGGGTATAAACAGGGGTAACCCTACGGCAAATTTCATTACAGGTTTGTCGAGGGCATCTAGACAATGTGATTCCATTATGGTTATGCTGAACTCGAGGAGGAGGTGCCCATTAAACAACCAGAGGGATTTGTGTCACACAATAGAGAAAGCCATGTGTGAAAGTTGAAGAGATATTTATATGGACTCAATAAGGCTCCCAAGGCATGGCATGAGCACATTGAAATATACTTGTAGGACATGGGATCTGTGAAGAGTGAGACAAACATAAACCTTTACTACCTAGTGGTTGGAGATGAGGTGCTCATTCTTATCGTGTATTTTGACAACTTATTTCTTACAGGTTCACTGGGGCTCATAGAGGAGTTCAAGGGGAACCTTGCAGCTAAGTTCAAGATGAAGGATATGGGGCTCATGCACTATTTTCTAGGCATAGAGGTGTTATGTTCCTATACCAATAGGTGTCATAATTTATGATTGAATTAGTTTATATCTGTAATATGTACATACCTTTTCTTTTTGCAAATGTTTTCCATACTCAAAGAATTAAAAAATTAAAAAATGTAAAGAGGGTATGCCTTAAGAGAAAAATTAAAGGGAAAAAAATAAGGAAAAGGTCGAAAAAAATATGAAAAATGAACCCCAAAAAAGAAAAAAGATAATGAATGTGTGCAAGTCCAAATGCCACTGTTATTTTACTTTTTACAATAATGATTGTGTGCAAATTGTTGTATGAAGCAATCCATGGTAACCGAATAGTTTAATCTTGGTTATTCCATGTTTTGAATTTCATGCTTAGGGGTAGAGAATGAAATCTAACCAAACTGTTTAATCTTGGCAGATAAATAGATAAGTAGAGTGAATAAAACGAGCTCAACAATGTAATCTAGACCCTTGGATGTAATAAGGATAGACTTAGATAGATTTTTTATTGTAAAAGAAAAGAAAATTTTGATAAGGGTTTTCCAATTTAAGTGCACCCTAATAAAGAGTAGAAAAAATGGTAGGATGTGTAGATGGGTAAGTAGTTGGATGGTTCCAGAATATGATGAATGGTTGGTTAAAATCATATCATACGGTTCATCATCAAGTTACTAAAGAATGGATGATAATGGATAAGTTACAAAAAGTTAAATGGTTAATTTCCTCATTCATTTTACCCATTATTTTACTAATTCCCCATAAGTAAGTCCAAAGGTACCTAAAACCTTAAGTTAAAGGGCCTTAGAGAATTTCTCTGACTTTTGGAGGGACCAAACTGTCGGCCCAATAACTTATGAGGTCTAGGTACTAAAACCCCCTCATCAACATTCACCCCCTCCATCATTTGCTCATTTTCCCTAAAAACCCCCTTTTCCTTGTTGGAAATAACACTGAGAGCGGGGGGGTGAATCAGCATTAGAAGTCAATAAAATTTCTTTTCACAATCAGATTTGTATACGCTACTTGAGCTAATGAAACTTGCATATATATGCAATTGTTGTTAAGAAAACTAGCGTATATCCTGTAGACTTATAATTTAGTTAATTCATCAGATGTTGATCTTTAATATGTGCATCAAAACCATATGATAGTAACTAAGTATAGTAAAAACAGAGTAGACAATCATGCACAAGAACACAAGATATAAGGTGGAAACCCAATGTGGGTGAAAACCACCTACTGCAATACGTCTCTATCTTCTTTTAATAAGAAACTTCTTTTTACAATATTTTTGTATTGGTGCAGTCTTATACCAGTATGTAGGCTTCTACCTACAAAAGGCTACAACCTTTTCTCATTCTCCAACTTCTCTTGGAAGGGAGCTACAACCCCCTTAGCTCTTGTACTAGCTGATGTACTAGTACGGAGGTGCTGACCTACAGGAGGCTACAACCTTCTCTATTCTTCCAAGGACCATGTTTCATAAATTTTCATACTGAATCCATCAATAACATCAATCAAACATCAAACATATTTGCATCAACCAATCTCCTTTGTACCAACCAAAACTAAATCAAACAATCACTTTTTTGAAAGCTATAACCAGAACACAGTAATAGTAACTAGAACCCAAGCCAGAACACAGAAGACTGCAACAACAAACAGAAGTAGCTAAAACATATTTTGTGAGGAGTACACTACTTCAATGTCTCAAACTTGCATGGATATGCACTTTTCTCAAGACAAACCTGCATATACACTATTTTGAAATGTCGAACTAGCGTGTATACATGCCTTTGCTATAGTGAACTTGCGTACAAATCTGTAAAAGATAATTTAACCTTTACAACTATTCAGACATCGGTTATACCTAGATCATTAGATTTACAAATTATGACATGCACCAATTATTCAGATAAAAGATCAAAACCACACAAAGATACTTCTCTTCAAGCCTTAAGATCTTGACCCATCAATAGAACTTATCCTTCTTCAAGCACTTAGGTTCCTCCTTGATTCAGATCCAGCTATGCACCATAACCCCATGACCAGTATTCTAGATCTAGCTCTTCATTAGATATTCAATTTCTTGAGTACATTTTCCTAATGATCTCCTCCTCCTTTTATCATATTATGCCTTATACAATACCATGGTCCAAAACCACTTAGACTCAATACGTTGGACCAAATACCTGGGGTCAACACTTCGGAAAAGATACGTTGGACCAATACCATGGGTCAAAATACCATGGTCTAAATACCATGAACCAAAACCAAATTCTCCAACATGTATGCACCTTTCCTTGTGTGAAAGTGTGTGTATACGCATACATGCCTTTTGATTGGCAAAACCGCGTGTATACGCGGCTTGATCAAGGGCAACTTGCGTATATCTATTTTTCCTTCATTCTGAGAGCCTGAACTATGATCTGTCATCTAAGTGAGTTGCCATCAAGGACAACACCTGTGTCATAGTCCCAAATGTGTGTCTTAATGCCAACAATCTCCCCCTTTGGACTTGATGGCAACCCCAAGTCACTCTCCCCTTTTGTCATCAAGAACAAAGGGTTATGCTCATCCTGAGTACATGCTGAATTCTCTGATATGTTGAAGCATGTTGTTCATGCTCCCCCTGACTGTAAGAAAGGTCTACAAAAAGATGTTCTACAATAAGAACTAGACTGAGCTATACATCATAAATGACCTTCCTATCACCAATGACTCATACACACATCCATCTCCCAACCATGTGGGGATATACCAAGATTGACTCATCCACCCAACCAAGTGGGGATACACCAAAAGATTATACATGATAAGACAAGAATATTACATCATCCATCCCGGGCATAGTGGGGAAACAAAATAGGTTGTTACATGACCTTGATAATAAAAGATATACATGACATAGAGACAAAATATCTAAAACAATATAGTTATCAACAACTATCATCAGCAGCATCTATCAATCACCATCAACAACCATGATCTCCCTCTGCACCTGAATAAAAAACAACTATGAAAATGTACCAAGATATTCTAAGATAATGCCAACAATGCATTATTAGAAGTATATGCTCCCCCTGAACGTGTGCCAGATGGTCTCTGTCAGGCCCATATCAGACTCTTTTCATCTTGAGTCTAGCCCACTATTTTTCTTCAAACCAACATATACGTGACTATATCCATAGCAACCAGCATATGTACGCAGATATGCTTCATGAAACTCACGTACACCCAATTTTCTATGAATTAGATAGGTTTCAAAAACAATATGATGCATCAACTACTCCCAGCTTTTGTCTGAGATATTCAAATGTCTCTCTGGGCAATGGTTTGGTGAATATATCAGCAACCTATTCTTTGGAGGGAACATACTCCAATTTGACCTTTTGTTCAAGAACTTGTTCACGTAGAAAATGATATTTGATAGGTATGTGCTTGGTCTTGGAATG
>Ga0181464_1000816_pt2 | contig 11500 bp, 15 predicted proteins | sample InSIn2gowninarea_FD_119074 | JGI IMG/M metagenome (GOLD analysis project Ga0181464, IMG submission 119074) | Clean room microbial communities from NASA Spacecraft Assembly Facility at Jet Propulsion Laboratory, Pasadena, California, USA -... ...
TGCATTTCCACCTTTCCCGCCTATCATCATGTCATCGTATGCTGCTATTATGCAAGCTATCACAGCATTACCTGGCAACATTGTTGATACTCTTCAATTCACAGCAGCCGCTTTCAGCGCCGTCACACCCTCAGTTCTCGTCTCTCTAGGCTACCGGATCTTCGTCTTTTATGCCTCGACACGTATCATACCCGCTATTAATGAATCAGGAGCGCGAGGGCTAAGCATTGAACCAACTTTAGAGGACAGTCACGCCGGGAACCAATTTCTCGCATTCCTCTCATGGTTTTCTCCAAGCATACTGATCGCCGTGTATACGAGCCTGCTTATGCAACACTTTGCAACTACGATGGGTGGGTATACACCAGGGCTAACGGAGACAATCACATCGTGGTGGAGCGGAAATGGACAGCCTGGTATGGATGGCAATTTATGGAAATGGATCAACTTGGTTGCTACCATGGTGCTATATGCTATCGAATTGAGATTAGGTGATGAGGACAACATTGGCACCGAGCATTGGAAGGTCGACTGAAAGGTTTATCAACATTTGGCAGCACAGACCATCTTGATGTCTACCAATACAAACACAAGCTTGCATACACCAAGTCGTGCCACAAATTCTCGGCAAGCACATTCCTATACACATGCTGAAGGCTTTTTCAAGCGGCACCTGCCAAGCGCAAGCACAGAAAGCCACGGCCATGCATTGAACTTCCTGATTCAAGGCGGTTAGAAGCCCGCAGACCTGCTAGACCATGCAGGGCAGCCACTAAAAGTTATACAGGCTGGCAACACCAAGCAGCAGATGTGTCAACCACCATACCATAACTACCCACATCCCTAACCCGAAAGAGAGCATGGAGATAGTTTACGAGCCTTTAAGCAGTATCAGAGAAGCCACGATGAGAAGAAGAGATATCGGGGTGGTCATCAACAGCCGCTCGATCTACTTTGCAGGACGGCGGTGATCTGGATAAGTTCTGTAATTGCGAGATTGATCAAACGATAATGTGAGCAGACAGGTGATGTAGGCGAACGAAGAGCCGGGCAGACTTAGCGAGGTTATGAAGATCACCACGTACACATCATTGTCTACAGTACAGCCGAACCAAAATTCCTGGTCCATGGCGGTCACTGAAGTGTATGAACTGGTGTGCCCGCACAAGAGCACAAATCTAATTCATCCAAACTTTACACTCATTCAATAGGCCACTCAAAGGTCAATGGGATTTAGAAACCCTGACGAACCAAGTAGCTTGTGTGTGTAATCTTGTATGCACAATAACGTCGATCAATATAACGTCGATCAATCACACAAACACAGTAACAGTGAGGAGGCACAGCAGAATCCTACAATTCGTCAATTTACGTTGAAGCCATTCTATCGTGCTTGCTCGTAGTAAATGCGTTCTCGAGTACAGAAACTCATAACTGACTATTGCTCAAATATAACGTGCGCCACCTCATCAATTTGCTGCCACATGGCCATGCCTACCAGCACTAGCCTCCGGGTGTAAGCAGAGTAGTTATTCGAATTTCTATGTGCTTGTCGCTGGTATTGGCAAGCACCATTCATAGCGTCGAAAGCTCTTGTATTCTCCTTCTTAGGTTGCCTACCCATGCTCTCGTTCAAAGGTGTGGTTGCTTCGTAGCTTTTGTGGGTACAACGCTCGCATAGCGTTCATGACATACTTTCTTCATCCCCACAAACAGTGCTCTTGATACAATTGTCGTCCTTTGTGTTGTAATGTTATCCTCTTCTGTCCATCGACTATCTTCGGATCGGAATTCCATCGGTCTTTGCCGGTGGTGAAACACTCATTTCGGCCTTTCCCATCCTCTCCCCATCGTCTGCGTCCTCACCATCCTCTCTTACATTGCCCGCCTCATCCAAGCTCGCACTTCTGTTGAGATAACTTTCCTTGGCTGGACTTCGGCTGTTGCCAATACTCAGATTGGCTCCTATCTGATTTCCGCCTGGGATCCCATTGATACTTCCTCTGTGCATACCCGCAGGGCTGGGTCCTGACAACGTCGAGCCCACAGCTTCACCTGCACTACCTGCGCTAAGCGGGTTGTTGTTCAGATTAGAAATGGACGGAGAGTTGGGGTTTGAAGGTGGTGAAGCACCACTAATACTGTCACTGCGGGTAACGATGTGGGTGAGAGGGTGCGCATGAGGGATATTGTCAGCGGAAGGGTGCTCGGTGCCGATGCTTGTGACGCCAGTGTCGGAGGCTTTACCGGCTTTGGAGAGAGCGTAGTCGCCTGAGTCGAAGTATTTTCGTTCCTACGAAGGGAGAGTTACTATGATTGTGCTAAAGGGACGTAGGAGGCGGATAACATACCTTGAGTTTGTTCTGTAGGAGGTCCTTCTTGTTGGGGAGTTTACCGTACATACGGAAGAGGCGTTGCTCGTCGGCCGAGAAGGACTGTTGTGTAAACATTAGCAGCTGTTGTAATATTGATGAATGGTAAAACTATACACTAATATCAATCTTGTTTTTCTGATGAGGGTTCATGTTGACAGCGATATTGTTTCTTGTATGGTTCTTCCAAATGTCCTTTTGCTAACTCTTGTTTTAGAATGGTCGACTTGAGGGCTAACGGTGAGAACAGCCGAAGAGAAGTCGGTGTAAATGTACGAGTGTTCTGCAAGTGATTCGCGGTTCCTTAGTGACTCAGTGCTGGAAGTCAAACGGTCGTCCCTTGTTGTTAGGACTTGGGTATCCGATGCAGTCGCTGCAGTAACACACTGGAAGAGGAGGTGCAGCACTAAATAAAATAGTGTTGCTGAGTTTCGTGACAAAAACGGTGCCGGAGGGGTAGCAGAGTAGCTGGCGTTGACGTCGGCTTTAGCGAATGAACCTTGCGGACCGAACAAATAAACACGATTACGGCACACAAGGATTCGTTCAAGCGTTGGTCAAGCCGTCTAGTTCAGTCAGTGAAAAGAGTGCTAGAGCGATCTTGAGCAAGGGTTGGAGTGGAAGTGGTCAAGAGTTTAAAGGTGGGGATACGGCTTGCCGCAGAGAACCGGGGATATGTGGAACAATCTTTGGGAATAGTACGGCGGCTAGATTGCTTCGTTCGCAATTCCGCCCAAGAATCACCTTGTTCCTGGGGAAGGAGGGACCATCAAGCACATTAAATGATTGGCTATCAATTGGCAGCTCAACTGAAACGTTAAGGGCACAAGATCTGCTGCACTAACACATATTCAGGCTAGCTGCCTCACAATATCTTGACCTTTGAAACAAATAATCCTTCGGCATCTGTGCCTCCAAATTCATCACTTGTCCAGCTGACCTTTCTGTGCCTGACAGATCGTCAAGATATTGCATCATTGTGCTCGATACCATGGCTCCCCCATTTACCTTTGTGGTTGAGCACCTCGATCCGGAACTGGGTCCCTGGTCGGCTCTGGAGTACAGGACTATTGCTCAAGAATCGACAGCAGCTGGCTGCGATTTCGTTCTATCGTCGGTGCCCCAGAGCCTACTGCAGAGCCAGGAACTGCAAGCTGTTGGAGCTAATGCTCGGAGTGACAGTGTGGAACTATACTTTGCTGACAGAAAGGACAAAATCTGCCTCCTAGATCCGGCAGCCAAGCAGGAACTTGAACCTGCTGACGGAGAGAGGTTTGATATTTTCCTCTTCGGCGGAATTCTTGGTGATGATCCTCCAAGAGACAGGACAAGCGAGTTGCGAAAGAAGGGTTTTAATGGAAGGCGACTAGGTCCAGTACAGATGACAACTGACACAGCAGTGAGGGTTACACGAATAGTTGTTTTAAACAAAACGAAGCTTGAAAATATCCCATACGTTGATTTCCCGGAACTCAAGCTCGATGAACATGAAAGCACAGAAATGCCCTTCAGATATGTTGTCGACAAGCACGGGAGGCCAATTATGCCAGATGGCATGGTTGATCTGATCAAAAAGGATGCTGACAAAGGCTTTGACCAGCTTGATTTTATGGATGAAACTGAAGGCATGAACGGTTTAGCTGTCAATGAATCAAGATGATACGAACTGAAAGTCTCCACGAACATATGTTGCGGAAAAATCCTCTGAGCGAGAATGGTCAATTCGATGTGCTGCACGGAACAACGCTATTAACTAGCATGGCCTTACAAGAAAAAATCTCAGACACTTGTCACAGCGAAATATTCGACAAAGCACGAATGATGGTGGCAGAGGATACGATCAGGAAATTCTATTGTCTGAAGACTCTGAATTACGGACTCTGCTTGGCCCTGTTCGTCAGCGGTTCCATCCATAACCCATTGCCATCATTCTAGCTGCAGCCACCGCGCTGGAGCTGGTTTTGGAAGACTTGGTCGACTTCGTCGATTGACTACGCTTCACATCGCCTCTGCGTTCAAACTGCAAGCCACCATGACGATTGCGAGCGACGCTTGTAATGGTGGTGGTGCCAGTGGCGGTGCGCTCAGCCTGTGGAAGCCCTTCACGAGTTGAGTGAGAGCCGTACTCCATCTCGTCACTCATTTGTGGTTGCAGGTCATGGTGATAATGATGATGGTGGTGTTCATGCTGAACATCGCCTCGCATTGCAACAAGACGTGGCTCAGAATCCTGCACACGTGAGGATACAGGTGGTCGTTCGCGGGCATAACTTTTGTTCTGCGACGACACGGTGTATTGGTCCATTGGCTTGTGTCCATAATCGTGGATTGCGTTCTGTTGGAGCTTGTCGGTGTACGGGTTTCTGGCTTGTTTCTCTGAGACTGATCGAATCATGGATGTGAACTTTGTCTCACGTTGTTCATTTCGCGCACTTCGTTGAGCTTGTTCAGGCTCATAGCCATTTCCGACGTGCCTGTTTTGAGCTGCACGAGACGTCGAACAGGACAAACTAGGAGGAGCATAGGGTGCCTGGTTTGCCTTCTGGTGGTCTCCATCATATCGGTGGGCTTGTGCCTTGTGTATGCCTGTTGGAGGACCTTCTGCTCTCTCGGGAACTTCGAAATCGAGATCAGCTGCACGTGCGCCAACCCAATGCTTCTCCCCTCGTCTTGGAGAGCCCCCTTGCTCAGAGTCCTCATCAGTCGAATCTTCGAAGACGTATCTACGCCGGGATTTCTTGGATCTCGATCTTCCCTCTTGAGGATTCTTATCAGTGAGTTGACGGCCAGCGTCAAAATGATCAGGGACTAAGTTGTAAGGGGCTTGCTCACCTGTGAGGGAGTAGTATGAGGACGCACGCTCTTCTTGCGGAGAACGCATTGAAGGCTCTAACGGGCGACTTTGCACGTCCAACAAGACTTTTGCGCAGTGTCGGCGCTCGTGCGGTCCCATGATGCGCGGCATTTTGAGTTGAGGTAAAGCAAGATCGATCAACGATCTTGGTTTAAAGTGATGCAATTTGGAATGATCAACAAGTCAATCTCGGTCAACGAGGTCGATGCTTGATGATTTGGTCTATGGATGGTTATCAATTCAAACACAGTGACAAAGGCCAGTTATATGCTTTTGGCTTCTGAAGCACATAAAGCCGACATAGATAGCACGTTGTTTCATTCTCAATCTATCAAAGGTTTTTGTTTGGTCTCATTAATTGACCGTGCTTTCATACATTGTTCCCACGTATCGTGCTAGGAAGTCCGACATCCTGATTCGCAGTCATCAGAAAGAGGCATTGTCGTGAAAAAAACCATGCCTTTCTGATTCTTTGATGGTCTATAAAAGACCATCGCACCTCTGTCATGAAGCTGGGAGCAAGACCTAGCATGTACAGAAAATGAATAAATTTGGGGGTTTTCACAGACAGCGACATTCATTTTCCAGAAACCTCACAAAATAACCAAACACCACAGGATCATTACATTCGGTCGAAAGGCAACAGCAAGACATGTTTGTCGTCATCTCGCCAAGTACGTGAGACATTTTGAGAAGGCACATCACTGTCAACGGCTGGGCGACAAGAACTTCAAGTTGTTGAACGCGGAAAAACAATGCAATGAATGCTTCGAGCCTGATCCGATTTGGTCCCTCCACCACACCGCAGCAGTTACGGTAAGTCACACACATCCCGTGTGCACACGGCCCTCTACACCTCGGCAATCTGAACAACTTCGCTTACTGATGCACCTCCGCGCTGTTTTGTACGTCCTTGGACCAAGTAAGTAGCCCAATTCCTTCAGACCAAGATGTGAAGCATCCAACGCCTCAAGCCCTCCGGCTTGTAACTAAAACATCTGAAACGAACCACTCACTACCAACACCATCGGCAAAAACCCTACCTCTCAAAACGAAAACAATGACATCCTCCAAAATCCCAGGCCCTTTCGCAGAACCCCTCCTCCCCCAACTCAACCTCCCCACAAACCCCTACTACACCCCCAAACACCTCAAACTCCGCACCTACGTCCGGCACTTCGTTGAAACCGTCCTCCTCCCCAACGCCCAAGAGTGGGAAACAGCAGGCGTCGTCCCCGACACCATACGCAAACAATACTGCGCCGCGGGTTTCTCAATCGTGCACCCCGTCATCGATGAAGAGGATACAGGCGGCGTTACGCCGATCGCGGGTATCCCGTATTCGGAGTGGGATACGTGGTGCGGTATTATCGTGAGCGACGAGATGAATCGTATGGGCTGGTGTGGTGTGACGTGGGGATTGAATGGGGGCAATGGGATTGGAGCTCCGCCTATTGCGCGGTTTGGGACGCGGGAGCAGAGACGGCGGTGGTTGCCTGGTGTTGCGAGGGGGGAGATACGGTTTTGTTTGGGGATTACGGAGCCGGATGGCGGGAGTGATGTTGCTAATATTCGGACGACGGCGGAGAGGAAGGGAGACGTGTATGTAGTTAATGGGGCGAAGAAGTGGATTACGAATGGGATTTGGGCGGATTATTGTACGACGGCGGTGAGGACGGGTGGAAGGGGGAAGGATGGGATTAGTTTGTTGGTTGTGCCGTTGAATGCTGCGGGAGTGACGAGGCGGAGGATGGAGAATCAGGGTGTTAATGCTAGTGGGTCGACGTTGATTATCTATGAGGATGTGGAGGTGCCGGTGGAGAATGTTATTGGGAAAGAGAATGGTGGGTTTGCGCTTATTATGTCTAATTTTAACCCGGAAAGGTTGGGAATGGCTACTGCGGCGCTGAGACTGAGCAGAGTTTGTGTTCAGGATGCGTATGAGTATGCTTGTGAGCGTGAGACGTTTGGGAAGAAGTTGATTGAACATGAGGCTATTCGGTCCAAGTTTGCTACGTTTGGCTTGCTCATTGAGCCGGCTCATGCATTTCTGGAGCAGTTGTGCTACATCATTGAAACCTCGCGCGTCACAGGAAAAGAGGTCAATGTTGGCGGCATGACAGCACTGCTTAAAGTGATGAGTACGAGGTGCTTGGAGCAGGTCTGCCGAGAGGCTCAGCAGATTATGGGCGGTGCTGGGTATGCGAAGAGTGGTCGCGGTGCTCGGATCGAGCAGATTAGTCGAGATGTGCGCGTCCACGTTGTTGGTGGTGGCAGTGAAGAGATTATGACCAGTCTTGCAGTGCGGCAGGAGGCTCGTGATGTTATGCTTCGAGCACGGACGTCAAAAATTTGATGGAAATTTGCTATTTTCATGACCCAAGTTCCTGTATCTGGTGTCTATTCTGCTTTATCATTTCTCTTGCTTCATCCGCCGTTCCTTGAGGATTGGCAAACTGCCATTCAATAACGATTTCTAGTGCGCTCTTCAACCACTTGCCAGCCTTCTGGACGTCAAGGGCTTTCCTAATATCATTGCCGTTGATGATAGGTACAAGCTCAGCGGCGCTTTCTAGCCCCTGTTCCTGCACGTACTTGACAAACGCGGTATATCGCTCCACAACTTCCTGGAAACTCTCGTCCACTGCATCGCATAGGAGTGAATATAAAATGTGATATCGCCATGATTTCCCAGCATCTTTCAGAGTGATGCCTACCTCTGCCCTTGTCGCACTAGCATTAACCACTTTGTCGACAATACCTTGTAGCTGTGGACGGAACCTGATCGCTTCTCCTAGTACCTTGACAACGGCATTCGTGGCTTTGATGCCTTCTCTTGCTGCGGTGACTGCTGCCTCTTCATTGTCACGGTATGGTACATAAGCTGCAAGTGACCAAGCCATGTTAATATCGTCCTTCGGCTTCAGAACTAGACAGATTGCTGAGCATTCATGCAGTACGTTCTTGAGAGTGTCCAGTGCAACGGGAAAGGATTGCTCATCTATCTTGTCGGAAGTAGAGTTTGGATCGGCAAAGACAGTCTTGTATAGATCGCGATCATATATCCGTGTGAGTCCACCATAAGGATCTGGACCAGTCATGATCTTGCCGATCTCGACACCGACTCTCTCCCTAGTGATCTTCAGTCGTAATGCCTCGTGGATTCTAGGATCGGCCATGGCTTCCAGAGCATCATGTTGAACATTGTAGTTTAAGCGTGCGGCAAATCTGATCAAACGAAGGACTCTCAATGGGTCATCTTTGAACGTCTGATATGGTGCCAAAGGCGTCCGGATGATTTTGTTTTTCATGTCCTCAAGTCCTCTTTCTGTGAGATCCTCAACCTGCTGAGTATCAAGATTGTAGAATAGCGCATTACAGCACGCATCCCGTCTCAACGCATCTTCTTCTGGTGTGCCAAACTCCACTTGAGGATTCCGGCTGCTGTCGTCGTATACCTCTTTTCTCAGATTCACGAAATCGATGTCGATACCAAACATGCGAGTGGTAATTGTTTCGAGGTGTTTCGACTTGTCTGGATTGGCAGCGATCTTGTGGAGGTTCTTGATCTCGGCTTTGAACCCTTGTTTCTGGGCTTCCTGTTCGTATTTCTGCGCATGCTCCTTCATGTATGACTGCAGAGCAAGACCAAACTTCTCACCCGTCATGGTGCTCAGCGCAACGTCGATATCGTGACTTGTCGTGCCTAGTAGCTTGTCTCTAACCCAACCTCCAGTCCATCGTATCTCCAGGTTTTTCATGCCGGCCACGTCGATCATAGCATTTCGGCAGTCGAGAAGGCATTCTCGAAACAACTTTTCGGGGGGCGTAAGATAAATCTGCTTGAGCGCCATGCTGCACGATGTGGTCGCGAACTTACGCTGGAGGAATATGCGTACCGATCTTGTAGGTTGAATAGGTGGTCTGCAAATTAGCATTGCTCATGTTTAAAACTACAGATGTGGGTCTGAGAACAATTATTGTCAATCAACTGAAAGGCACATGAGCAAATAAATCATTTCGATGACTGGTTTGTCTCTGGCGCAGTTCACTTGAGTTTCAGTTAGTCTTGTTTTTAAGCTTAGATTCACCACTTCAGATCGCAGCCAATGACAACGCTCGATTTGCGGAACAACTAGTTCTGATAGCCGCATGTTTCGGGCAAAGATCTTGAACATTTCGATTCATTTTCATCTCATCAGCACCTCTATCATCAACAATATTTCTTGTCAGCATCATGGCAGTCACATCACTAGCTTGTCGCGCTTGTCAGCGAACAATGTTGGAGACCTTTACTTCACTCGCCGGGCTCTCCCTGGCCACCACACGAGCAAACATACGAAGACCGCAACTCCAACATCTAGCACAACCACAAAGAGTATCAAGAAGAGCTCTGCAAACTTCTACGTTCAAACTACAAGCGCAGCAGCAACAGCAAGAACACAACCAAGAAGCCTCTACATCCACCCAAGACGATGCTCCTCCACCAGCCCCTCAAGACACCACCGCCGTATCTTCCTCAGATCCCTCAATCCCCTGGTACCTCCGTGTCGAATCACCCTCCCCTCCAGCACCCACATCGCCCCACTTAACCTCCCAAGAAATCCCCCCTTCACCTGAGAACTCTCCCGAAATCCTAGAACCAATACTCCACCACCTCTCAATATCAATCGGCCTCGACAACCTAACACTCCTAGACCTCCGCGATCTCTCCCCCCCATCCGCACTAGGCGCAAACCTCCTAATGATCGTCGGCACCGCCCGGTCGCATAAACACTTGAACACCTCCGCAGACCGCTTCTGCAGATGGATTCGCTCAACGTACAAACTGCGTCCTTATGCTGATGGATTGCTGGGACGGAATGAATTGAAACTCAAATTGCGCAGACGGAATAGACGCATGAAACTTGCGCAGAGCGTGGGTAATACAACTGCGTTTGGAGGCGAAGATGGGTCCGGGGGTTACGACAGCGGCATCACGACGGGCTGGATCTGTTGTAACCTTGGCGCTGTCGATGCTGCTGAAATGCCTGGGGAGAAATCTGACGAGAATGTAATTGAAGTTCTAGAAGACGATGAGAGGCACGATGGAGTTGAGCATGCGGCTCTGTCGCAGAAAGAGCAAGAGACAATAATGGATAAGGAGGCAGAGTACAAGAACCCCGAGGATGGGGACTTCAAGTATGGGGGTTTCGGGAGTGTGAGTAATAGTCCAAGGATTGTGGTGCAGATGTTTACGGAGGAGAAGAGGTTGGAGATGGATCTGGAAGGATTGTGGGAAGCTAGGATTATGAGGAGGGAGATGAAGGAGGAGAGGAAGGCTCAGCTTTTTGAGACAAGTATGATTGAAGATGAAATTATTGGAGAGAAGCCTGCGGCGAGGTAGGTGTCTCATTGAGCCAAGGGATGTGGATTGTCGTGTTTCTGCGCGGCTCTAAACATTAGTACTTCTGCAGCGGCTTCGGTTGCATTGCTGTTCTGTACAAGAGTTCTGCCTTCTCCTCTGCGTCTTGTGTTCCACCACCGAACTTCAGAAGCTGATTTTGGTCGCCTCTTGGTGCGCCCGAGGACACTTCTAGCAAGTGCTGAAGCTTCACGACCAACAGCAAACTCGGTCATTCCTACATCATTCAATCCATACTCGGGCCAAGCATGATCACACTAAAGCGCAACTCACCACCACCAGCTTCCTCTTCTCTGCTCAAGAACGCCCTCACACCAACCTCCTGACCCTGCTCACTCAACACATCCTGATCTGCCGCAAGCTTTCCACGATTCAGCGGTCCTTTTCTCCGTCCATCCAGTTCCCACAGATTATTATCATTATCTTTAATAAACGCAACAAAGTGCAAGTCGATCGCTGCATTCGCATCCGGTGCCGTACTATCTCCATCCGCAGCCGCAGTAGCATGCGCCGCCTCCAGGCTCTGGCTCTGATACAACAAGTCCGCTCTCTTCACCGGGTCAAGTGGTATCGCTTCCCTTAGCAGTTTCTCTAAATCACTCCCCGCCTGGATCTGCTGTCTGGCCTCTCCATTGGTAATTACGTGCAGCAGACCGATCAGACCGCATGCATTTCGAATAGTCTGTTTGAACCACAGTACCGGTTCTTCGGGGCCGCTTGCACTGTAGTCTTTCCGCGATGAGTCTTCGTCTCTGCGGAATTTCTCGTATGTTTCTGTGACGGGGAAGACGAGGAGGAGCGCGTATGCTACTGCGGCTGCGGATGGAGATAGTACGGCACCGGATGCGAATGCAGCGATCGACTTGCACT
>Ga0181464_1001563_pt1 | contig 11495 bp, 14 predicted proteins | sample InSIn2gowninarea_FD_119074 | JGI IMG/M metagenome (GOLD analysis project Ga0181464, IMG submission 119074) | Clean room microbial communities from NASA Spacecraft Assembly Facility at Jet Propulsion Laboratory, Pasadena, California, USA -... ...
AAGCATAGAAATTGCAGGCTAAAGGACCCCACTCCCTTGCCTGTAAATCTTTTTTTTGGATTTTTTGGAATAATTTGGAAGATTTTTCCCCTCTGAGTCACATGCTCCCACATCAAACCAGTGCAAATATCTTGTCTTAGTCCACTCCTTCCTTTTGAGAGAAGCCTTGAGAAACGAGCATGGGCTTGTATTTCTCAACACTCCCATCTGCTCCATGTTTGATTTTGTATAGCCATTTTGAGGTGACTACGGACTTGTCCTTCGATCTAGGCACCACATCCCACACGTCATTTTTCATGATAGATTCATACTCTTCATTCATTGCATCATTCCATACTTGGTGCTTTACGACTTGTTCGAATGGACATGGCTTAGTTTGAACAATAATATTCGTAACAATGGAGTACCCTTGATACCTATTTGGATTCTTACTTTCATGAAATGTCCCTCTCGGAGCAATATGTTTTTCAACATCTTTGAGGGTATCTTTAAGCCACAAAGGTCTTTTCCTCGAGGTAGAGGGATCACTAGGAGGTGGATAAATTGGATCCATTGGACCTTCAACATCAGACATAGGCTCATTTGTCAGAGGTTCATCCTGTCTTTCTGCAACATCATCATTATCCTTCCTTGGAATGGGGTGATCTTTGGCTTTCCTAAGAGCAATGTCTTCATCAAAGGTGACAACATGGCTTATTTCTAGATTTATTTGACCAAACGCAGAGATTCTATATGCCTTTGAATTTTCACTGTATCCCATAAATGTAACTTTTTTCCCAAATGCTTCCAACTTGTTTCTTTTAGGCACGTGAAGATACACGGGACAAACAAATATTCTGAAATGAGAAACATCAGGTTTCTTACTAGTGAAAACTTTTTCAGGTGTCTTGCAATTTAATATGGAAATATTTTGGATACTAAATGATGATGTGAAACCAAGCAGAGCAGATCTGTGAAGAAACAGGAGCAAGAAGCCAAAGAGGAGAAGACATCATGAAGCCAAAGAGTAAGAGGAAGAGTTCATCAGAAGCCATCAAAGAAGTAGGTTATTAGAACAGGAGAAGCATGTTATCACATATACCCAAGAGTAAGAGGCATAACAGAGGAGTTAACAATAATAAACCGTGGAAACTCTTTAAATATCACAACGAATCGGAGAAATCAATATCAACGACTTTTTCGTTTTATTATGTGTCGCATTGAATCCCCTGACTGTGATATGTATTACGGACCCAACTATTCCATAACAATATGCTATATTATTATATCGCATCTACCATATCGGAACTACCGCATCAGAAGTTACATATCACAAGTATTAAAAAGATCACGCTAAAAACACTGATTGTGATATGTAATGCGGACCCGAACAAGTTATAGTAACATCCCTAATATAACATCACGTTCGGCTATTGGAAGTTACGCAAATCATAAAGGGTTGTCATCGTTGGACCGCCGATTGTGATAAGACTTGTGAACCTGATGGATTGTCAATTGCGATATTACTATGGACCCGACAGACTACCGATTTCAATAGAGATTGTGGAGCCAACGGATTTATTAACAACTATTTAAATATTAATCACATCCTCTGTCGAAAGACAAAGCATGTGCACACTTGTAAAACCTTCGATTTTCATGAAGTTTCAATTGTGGGATTAAAGGAATGACTCCGATTCTCATGAATTTGTGATTGTGGGATTAAAGGTGATGACTTCGCATGTGGGATCTCCATATGGGTATAGCCTCTTTTATGTGGTTTCCATGATTAATCAAGTCTACAAAATAATTGGATGAAGGAATGTTCGATATGGTTTAATATACAAGTTGGACTCCTCCTAATGAATGTGTCGTTTGGGTATTAGTGAAACTCGTATAAACACAAGTTAAATGCCTTCATCTCAAGTATCGATCTTTAACATAAAAAACAAAGAACAAGGAAAGTTCAAAACTCGTGAACTTGAAGAAATAGAGGAAGCTGAAGGTGCAACTAAAGCTGAAGACAGAGTGGGATGAAAAATATTTTAACCAGATTCATCTTGGAAGGCTCGGACCCGAAGTGAAGCCATAATGCAGAAAATGACCTATTACAAAGACTACAAGGACAGGGTTTGGTAAACAAGTTCTTCAAAGAAGTAGAATACAATCAAAAATTTCTTGACAGAGTAAAACTATAAGGGTTGGAGCCCTTTGGGCTTGGTGCCTCAGAATTGGAAGGGTTGGTGTCCTTGAAGTTAGTGCTCCTAAATTCAAGGTTGGTGCCTTGATAAGATAGGGTTGAAGCCTTAGAGGTTGGAGCCTCATCAAAGTCCAAGTTGGTGCTTGGAAAAATTTATCAGATATTGTATTCAATCCTTTTCTATATATAATAAAATAATTTCTTTGATTAAATTGTAAGGAATCTAAACTGGTAATAATAACAATTGAAAAGAAATAACGATTCACCCCCCTGAGTATTTCCAATAATTTCTATCAAAGATAGCTTCTTTAGAATCAACCTAACAACTGGAAGAAGGATTCTTAGTTACAATGAAGAATCAAGAAATGAAAGGAAGGCTTCCCTTGTTTGATGGTACTAATTTTGGTTTTTGGGAAAAGAGAATGTCTTACTACTTAATGCCCCTTGGACTTGAAGTTTGGAACACTGTTTTGAATGGGTACAATGATCCTCCCACTCTTCCTACTTATCTAGATGAAATGAAAGCGTACATTGCAAATGCCAAAGCTCTAAATTCCATTACAAGTGGAATTACTAATTCTGAGTTTACAAAAGTCTTGAATTGTGACTTGGCCAAAGAAGTATGGGATAAGCTGGTTAGCTTATAATATGGGGACTCCAAAGTTAAGAAGGAAAAGCTTCAAACTCATAGGAGGAAGTTTGAAAGTTTGAAAATGGATGATGAAGAACATATTACATCATACTTCCTCCGAGTAGCTGAAGTAGTCAACTCTCTTAAAGCATTGGGAGAAATTATTGAAGAAAGAATTGTTGTTCAAAAAGTCTTAAGATCTCTCCCAGACAGATTTGACTCCAAAATAAGTGTTATAGAAGAAATGAAGGGCCTGGACACTCTCAAGATGGATGAACTTCATGGAATCCACATTGCCTATGAGATGAGAAAAGGAATCCCAAGTTCCAAAGATGGAACATTCAAGGCCTCAAAATAAAAAAGGGAAAAGGATGGAATAACAATAGTGATGACTTTGATGTTGAATCCGAATTGGTGCAATTTGTATGAAGGCTAAAGAAAGGATCCAAGATAAAAGGTAAGCACCCTCTTATATGTTTCAGATGTGGAAGAATAGGTCATTATGCTGCAAAATGTCCTCATAAGCATGACAGTGATGATGAGGAAGATTAAAAAAGGAGGCTATACAAAATGAAAGGATTTGCTAAGAAGAATTTCCTCTCTAAACAAGATGAAACTGATAAGGATGAATATGTGGTCATCAAAAAGAAATCATCCAAAGGAAGCAATGATGAATCAGATGAAGAAAATGACGGAAGCAAGGAAGTACTATTTATGGCATTCACTGAAGATGATGAATAAAGACAAGAAAACAAAGAAGATACAAACGAATTAATAATTAGTTCCATTGAAGAAAATCAAAAGTTAAGAAAGAAGGTCATCTCACTTAAAACAGATAAAGTGGAAGCCAAAAGAAGGGAGGCCATCATATATGAAAGACATGAAGCTGAAATAGTATTTCTTAAGAAAGAATTGGAACAAATCAAAAGAAGTTGGCAAAGTTCTCAAACACTTGATCACATTCTCAAAACTTAGAAATCTCAAAGTGACAAGTTCGGGATTGGTTTTAAAGAGTAATCATCAAGTGCTAAGGATAATGCAAGAAGCTATGCCGACGTACTTTGCAGCAATCCAAAAGAAGAAAAATCATCTCATCAAAGGCTCGACTCAAATCCAAAGAATGAAGAAAGAGAAACTCCAAGAAAGAAGGTTTAATCAAATCATGGCTATTATAGTATGTACCAAACTATCTTTCTTGGGCATTGTTATTATTGTAAAAATTTAGGTCATCAAGCTAAACATTGCATGGCTCGTAAGAATGAAGCACCAAGATTGAAGGATCATACCAACAAACCATGTACTCTAAAAGGGCAAGGACCAGTCAAGACCTTCAACTCTTTTGATCCTTTGGCCAAATTTGATCCAATTGCTTATTATGCAATGATAATGGACATAGCGAACAAAATTGCCCCCTCAAAAATAAAGAAGAAAAAGATGAAAATCCCAATATGGATAAATGTGATCTAGCCCTATGTGCTCAAAGTGAGGAAACTCTTTGGTTTGTGGATAGTGGGTGCTCTAGGCATATGATAGGTGACAAAAGGACGTTTATATCATTAATCAAAAAGCAAGGAAATGTATCCTTTAGGAGTGGGTCTACCAAAATTGCTAAGAAAGGCACTACTACCCTTATTAATGGAAAAGTAAAGGTTCAAAATGTTTTGTTGGTAGATGGGCTCAAACACAATCTCTTGAGTGTTAGCCAAATATGTGATCAAGGACATAATGTTGTTTTCAACACTAAAAATTGTGAAATAAGGAACTCTTCCTCAGGAAAGCTTGTGGCGAAAGGAGTTAGAACATCATATAACATCTACATTCTGAAGAAAATTTAGGAAGATAAATGTTATGTAAGTCAAACAGATGAAAGTTGGTTGTGGTAGAAGAGACTAGGGCATACAAGTTTTGATAACTTGATCTATATAAGAAAAATCGATGCAGTAAGGGACATTCTAAAGATGTTCAAACTAGATCAAGCTGTATGTGGGGCATGTCAACATGGAAAGAAAACTAGAACCAACCACAAGGCTAAGGAGTTCTCCACATCAAAACCTTTGGAGACCATTCATGTAGATTTATGTTGGCCATCCAGAACTCTATCACTCCAAGGAGAAAGGTACTTTTCTTTATTTGTTGATGACTATACTAGAATGATGTGGATATATTTCATAAAATATAATTATCAAGCCTTTGAATGCTTTAAGAATCTTAAAGCTTTTGTAGAAAATGAAAAGTACTCCAAAATAAAATGTCTTAGAATGGATAGAGGGGGAGAATTCACATCAAAATAATTTGATGAATTTTTTAACGAACATGGAATCGAAAGGGAACTCTCTGCTAATAGAACACCTAAGCAAAATGGGGTAGTTTAAAGGAGAAACTGAACTATTCAAGAAATGATAAGAACTATGTTACTGGCAGCTAAATTGCAGCCAAAATTTTGGAAGGAAGCAGTCGAGACAATAGTTTGTACCTTGAATCGAACTCAACTAAGAACAAATAATGAGAAGACTCCTTATGAATTATGGAAAGGAAGACTTGATTCAGTAAAATACTTCAAGATTTTTGAAAGCAAATGCTTCATAAAGATCAATGATGACTCACTGGGAAAATTTGATTCTCGGGTTGACGAAGGAATATTTCTTGGATATTCTACCAGAATCAAAGCTTACAAGTGCTACAATAATTGACTACGAAAAATAGTGGAAAGTATTGATGTAAATATTGATGAAGGCTTTCCAGAAAATAAAATTGAAGATCATGAAGTTGACCCCTTTATTGAAAAAGTGAAGAAGAACCTGAAAAGAAGGAAAAATATCAAGAAAAGCAAAAAGAAAAAGAACCATCTCAAAATCCTTCAAAATTGAAATTCCTTGAAAAACATCACCCGTAAGAGCAGATTATTGGCAATGTAGATGAAGGAATACACACCCGAAGAAGGATGTCAAGTACATCAAAGAAAAATGATTTTTCTCTCCTCTCTATGATAGAGCCATAAAATTTTACTCAAGCAAGTAAGGATCCTCATTGGGTGGAAGCCATGGAAGAAGAAATATCTCAAATCGAGAAAAATGAGACATGGAAGATGGTACCTTGTCCAAAGGATAAAAATATGATTGGAAATAAGTGGGTGTTCAAAAACAAAAATGAATGAATATGGAAAAATCATCAGAAACAAGGCAAGACTTGTCTGTAAGGGTTATTTACAAATTGAAGGAATCGATTTTTAAGAAACCTTTGCACCGGTAGCTTGTATGGAAGCTATAAGAATGTTCTTGGAATTTGCTTGCTCAAAAGGATTCAAAGTCTATCAAATGGATGTAAAATCAACATTTCTGAATGGGGAACTCAAGGAATAAGTCTACGTGGAGCAACCATAAGGTTTTTCTCTAGCAAAAGGAAAATACTTTGTATGTAAGTTAAAAAAGGCATTATATAGTTTGAAACGAGCTCCGATAGCATGGTATGTAAGATTGGATCACTATCTACAACAACAAAACTTCAAAAAGGGGGTGGTAGGAAGTAATATCTACATGAATATGGATAATGAAAAATTATTAATCACCCTTGTATATGTTGATGATCTGATTTTTGCTAGCAATAATGATGAAATTAGCCATGAGTTTGCTCAAAATATGTCAACATAATTTGAAACGTCAATGATTGGTGAACTATCCTACTTCCTTGGATTACAAGTATCGTAAACCACAACAGGTATGTTTGTCTCTCAAACAAAATATCTCAAAGACATGCTTAAAATATATGGAATGGAAGAATGTGCACCTATGAGCACACTGATGACCACAAACTACAAATTAAGAAAAGATGATGAATCCCCCCGATAGATGCAACTCTTTACAGGTCAATAATTGGAGCTCTCTTATACTTAACTGCTACAAGACCCAACATTATGCAAGTAGTGGGAATGGTGGGAAGATTTCAATCAGCTCCTAAGCAATCCCACATGTTAATTGTGAAAAGAATTCTCATATACTTGAAAGGAACTCTTGACTTTGGTCTTTAGTATCCCAAAAGCACAAATATTACAATGAAAACTTATACCAATGTTGATTGGGCTAGAAGCATGGATGACTGTAAAAGCACCAGTGGAAATGAATTTTTTATGGGAGATTGCCTGGTAGATTGGCTCAACAAAAAAAAAATCATCTATATCTCTCTCTACAGATGAAGCCAAATATATAGCCGCAACTGACTGTTGTACACAAATACTATGGATGAAGGAATCTTTGAAGGATGTCAACATAGAAACTAAACATACAATCACCATCTATTGTGATAACACAATTGCTATCAGTCTTAGTAAAAATCTAGTGATGCACTCAAAAACCAAACATATACCAATAAAGTATCATTTTCTCTGTGAATAGGTGGCTGAACAAAACATCAAGTTGGAATATATCAATACCAAGGAACAAATTGCATATATTTTCACCAAACCTCTTCCTCGAGAAGAATTTGAATATCTCCGTCAAAAGATGAGGGTTATTGCTCTAGCATCACACTAAACCGATTCTTAAAATGCCACATGTCAGGGGGGAGCAGTTTGACAGGAGGAGCAGTTTGACAGAGGGAGTCCTTATGCACTCCTTTGCCATTGATGTCAAAGGGGGAGAGAAGAAGAATATTGCCATCAATGAAAATGGGGGAGATTGTTGATCTAGATTGTCATTCATGTCAATATGGAAATATTCTGGATACTAAATGATGATGTGAAACCAAGAAGAGCAGATCTGTGAAGCAACATGAGCAAGAATCCAAAGGGGAGAAGACATCATGAAGCCAAAGAGTAAGAGGAACAGTTCATCGAAAGCCATCAAAGAAGTAGGTTATCGGAGCAAGAGAAGTAGGTTATCACATATACCGAAGAATGAGATCCATAACGAAGGAGTTAACAATAATAAACTGTGAAAACTCTTTAAAGATCACAATGCATAGGATAAATCAATATCAACAACTTTATCACTTTATTATGTGTCAGGCTGAATCCCTTGACTGCGATATGTATTATAGACCCAATGGTTCCATAACAATATTCTCTATTATTATATCGCATTCGCCATACTGGAACTACACATCAGAAGTTACGTATCACATGTATTAAAAAGGCCATGCTAAAAACACCGATTGCGATATGTAGTGTGGACCCGAACAAGTTATAGAAACAAACCTAATATAACATTGTGTCTGGCTATTAGAGGTTACGCAAATCATAAAGGGTTGTTACCATCGGACTGCCAATTGCGATATGACTTGTGAACTCGATGAACCACTGACTATGATATTATTGTGGACCCGATGGACTGCTGATTGTGATAAAGGTTGTGGACCCAACAAATTTATTAACGACTATTTAAATATTATATCACATCAGCTCCATCGGAAGAGAGAGCATCTGCACACTTGTAAAGCCTCTGATTTTCATGAAGTTATGATTATGAGATTAAAGGAATGACTCCGATTCTCATGAAGTTGCGATTGTGGGATTAAAGGTGATGAATTGGGATGTGGGACCTCCATGTGGGTTGTTGTAGCATCCATCGTCATTTAAATTTCATTTGTAATGTTATCACAGAAAAAATAAAAAAATAAAAAATTATATTCTAAAAAATAAAAGAGAACGTGAAAGTCTGAAAATAGTGATTTATTTTTAATGGCATTCAAATTCGAAGTAAGGTGGGGCCTCAACCCATATTAAAATTCGAGTGGTATCACAAGGTTTAAGTAAGCGTGGGTTCAAGCAGCGGCTAAAGTGCTCTGTGGGGGAGCAACAAGCACAAGTTATAACTCAGGCTCAACCCTCGCAGTTGACCATGACGTCAAGGTGTTTGACCAAGATCTATGACCTGAGATTGCTGCGGGGGTTCAAGCTCGATGAACATCCCGTACACTCCCTACTCCCGTAGTGGGCCACCTCCATCGTTCCACTCCATCTCATCTCCTCCACATCATCCGCCACCCTCATTCATTACCATCCACCTCATTCACCATACCTCATCACCTCATCTACCACTCCATTAATTAGTTACATTAATTACATATTTCCCCCCGATTGAATATCATATGTATAAAAGACAAGAAAAACCCCGTTGTATTAGTCTTTTGTTTTAGTACTAAGAAACCTTGCAGCCAGTTCAACAAATCTGAGTCAGCAACCATCCCGACAACTGTCACCAACAAACAGTCACCATGGCCAAACAAGTAAGTTCCTCATCAATTATCCATACCCAATTAATGGATTTTAAATGAGATATTTCCGATACCCTCTGTACAATTAAGCATCTTTCACTGTATCAAGAGGTCATTCTGAACCACAAGAAGTCTCCTATATTCATGGCAATGGTTAGGTCAGGTGTTATAGCTGCTTTTGTCCCCATAACTCATTTATTTCTTCAATTTATTCAATGGATAGCCTTAGCAATATACCCCAAGAAGTGTTTTGTAATGAATCAAGTAGGGGAGAACGTTTTTCGAGTAACCTCACAGTTAATACACCAAGCTTTGAATTACCCTGTGTCTAGAACTTACACCACCTTTACTGAAGAATCCCTGATTTCTTATTATGATAACATGTCTCCTTAGGAGCTCTCTCATGTCACTTCTTTCTTGGCCCCTAAATCTGGTCAATTCTCCCTAGATGGTAATCTCTTCTCTTTAGAAATATTTGCAGTTGACATATGACCTGTGTTGTAAGTAATTGCCAACATTCTAGGGAAAGAAGACTTCTAGCAGGTAGATAAAGTTGTGCTGGGATTTTTCTCCTTAATGATGAAGCCTGAGATAGTACTAGACATTCCAACATTCTGGGTAGATGCTATCAATAATCAATTTATGACTTTGCCTCTCACTAGTTCCTTCAAATTTCCTTCAGTCATTACTTATTTATTTCTGTACCAGAATGCTAAACATTTTTCTGATTTGGGGCTAAATGTTGTTGATAGCAATAAAAAGAAATAGTCAGTGGTATTCAAGACATACCTGATAAGGGGTGATCCAGGAGATAGTGGTTTATTTGAGTTTACTTCTTTATTCCTCCCAGTGGCTTATAAAATTTTGAATGGAAGCCTACCCCCAACTTTCCTTCCTAAAGCTCAAGAGTGTCTTCAATTGAGTAAGGATGTGAGATGTGGAGATTGGTTCATCTTTGAAGAGTATACAGAGATTAGGCTTTATGGAGCCTCTGTCAAGCCTTACAAGTTACCTAAATTTGCGCCAATGTGGCTTTTTTCCCTTGAATTTATTAGGCAAAGCTTAAATGTTGATCAAGTTCATTTTGTTCCTATGAAGAAGAAGCAAGAAGGGAGAAAGGTAATGCAAAGAAATACAGGGAAGATCTCTTGAGGGCTGAAGATGAAATCAAAAGGCTAAAGGAGAAAATGAAGGGCAATATGTCCTCAATTCAAGCTAGAGAAATCCTATGGGATGAAGTCGTTGATGTTATCAAGGGAATTTAGGAGTTTCTAGTGATTATATCTGAAGAAAAAACACTAGTTTGGAATATGGAAGAGATGGTCGTCAAAAATAAGAAAAAATATCTAGATAGATCAAAGTTTGCAAAGAGGATGATAGATTTCATCAACTCTAAATCTACTGTGGAATTGAAGGAACATGACATGCCAGACATAACATCATGTGCAATTGATTTTAATAAAATGATTGTCAGAAACATCTATAGGATTATTGCCGAGAAGAAGATAAAGGAGATAAAGGAAGTAGTTTCAAAGTTTAACATCTTGTTTGATAAAAGGGTTAGGGCTGGACTTCCTTCTTGCTGGGATCTACAGGGAAACTTTCTGCCATGGAAAACATATGAGACTTTGCTGGTTGAGGCAAAAAGCAAAGTTGATAACACTCATGAAAAGACAATAGTATTAAAAGGAGCCACCATTGTGAACTACTTGAACAAAGATTTTAAGGTTCTCCGGATGGTGAAGACTTTGTTTACTGACAAGCCTACTTATGGTAGGATCACAACTTGCAGAATAACACTTGATAAGGTAGATGAAGCACCAAAGTCAAATGTACCATTATGGAGAAAGTGCAAGGAATGGATGATAGATCAGACCAAAGATGCATCAGTAGGACCACATAGTCAAGGCACATATTCAAACAGTGAGCAACAATCACCAATCATACTCTAATTTTTGTTACTTCTTGTTATTTTGTTTTTTTTTTGAAGAATGAGGTGTCTTTTACCTTCCAATGTAATATTCTCTAATGAATTTTACTTTAGACAGTTAGGAGGTTGTTAAGCAGTTTGAAAATTTTAGTAGTTACCAACTATCCCATGATGTATAAAAAGAGGCAAAATTATAGGAAAAAGGTCCGAATTTTGAAGAACCTGGAGACTATGTTGTTGTATTCTTGATAAATTAATGATTAATGAAAGAACCAAAAGTTTTCCACACATTGTTGGGTATGATTTTGTAATTTCTCTATTATGCATCATCATGTTTCTTCCTTTCTTTAAATATGGCAATGAAGCTACAGGTCTTTGTTTACTTATGTGAATGAAGTTAAACTTCCTTAAAAGAGCACTCCTATATTTAAAGTTCCTACCCCTATATTTCTTCTAAGTTACAGAGAATAGTTCCTGTCAAACACATCATATTATCTTTAACTTCTCAAGGCATTCTTCACATAACATTCATATTCAACATCACATCA
>Ga0181464_1001564_pt1 | contig 11494 bp, 7 predicted proteins | sample InSIn2gowninarea_FD_119074 | JGI IMG/M metagenome (GOLD analysis project Ga0181464, IMG submission 119074) | Clean room microbial communities from NASA Spacecraft Assembly Facility at Jet Propulsion Laboratory, Pasadena, California, USA -... ...
TGACAATAGAAGGGTCTATGCCATTCATTTCCTCATAAGACCAAGGGAAAACATCGTGGAAGTCCTTAAAAGGGCAGGGGAAGCTCACAATTTCCTCAGGATTGTGATTGTCTTTAATCTATATGTTTTCCACAGTGCCTGCCATGATAGGAATATTGATGAGCAATGTTTTTGAAATATTGCCCATGTTTCCTTCCGAGTCCAAAGTGTGGATAGTTGTATATGGTGAGGAAACTATTTCTAGTGCATCAGGTGACAAGATTTGAAGAGGCATCATGTCTGAATCAGATATCAAAACACGATGGTGGGAGTCCTCCCAAGGTCGCTCTTCTAAACTTATGATCTCTCTAATAGCTTCGTCCATAGGAGGACTTGATTGAGTGGATCGAAAGAAGGAGTGATTATGGGATGGGTAGTGGTACCTCTGGTCGAAACCAAAGTGACTGGAGATTCAGACGCAATCTGAATGGCTTCGCAGGTCAATTTAGCTAGTGACAGTGGCATTTGTTCTCCGTAAGTGTCAATGTCTGAAGGAGCTGGTAGGATCCATCGATCGGTCTAGTCATGAGGAATAGATGAAAGCATATTGACCGTCTGTGAAACCTTCAGCAATTGAAGAGGGAAAAAAAACCCATGAGGGGAGAAGCCTTTAGTAGATTAGTATCGATACTGATGTAACAGTCAGGTACACCACCCACTAAGGGTACAGAGCTGCTAGGTAACAGAGAGTAATTTGGGGTGCAAAAGGATAGTTGGTCCGCTGTGACTATCTTTCCATCCAAGGGAAATAGTATGATATGGAAGACCGAAGACACAACAGCCTTCATGGCATAAGTCCAAGTGCAGCCCAAAAGCAGATTATAGTCAAGTTTATGATCCATGACTTCTATGTCCACCATTACTGTTTTCCCATACAAAGTGATGGGGTAGCTGGTTACGTATCCTTTTGGGATTAAAGTGTGGCCCTCGAAATATTTTAGGGATTTCAACAGTGGGTTTAGGGTTGGAGAGCCCAGGGCAAGCCAACATGAAGCCGACATGACGCAGGTAGAAGCACCTTCATCGATGACAGTTCTGTGTATACCTTTACCTTTCGAAGTGATATGCACCTGGAATGCACACTAGTGGGAAAGGGGAGGTTTACACTTTTCCATGTTGAAAATAGCAAGAGTGGAATCCTTTGGGTCGATACCACCAAAGCCGAAAGCAAAGCTTTCCATTGTGTTGGGCATGTTTGTAATACTTCGAGCGCTGACATAGCCGACGGCGCTTGCGCCAAATCTTCTACAATGTTGTAGTGTTGGGCGGCACGTGTAGATGTATTGTGCGTTGTGCATCGAAGTGACCCTTTTTTGGGTCGAATTAGAAGGTCCTCAACTAGCCTTTCGATATTCAAATCGTTCAGCAATGGTGGGTTTTGACCTGATGAAGGTTATGCTACAGAAGCGACAGGAGCTCCATAAGATTTGGCTCTTGTGGCGAGTTCTACCATTTCAAATGTGTAAATGGTAGAAGATGCTTCACTAGCTGAAGGATGTTGCAAACCATCATTGCCTCCTTGTGAGGGTTTCAGTTGCTTTGTAATAAGATTTTGCTGCAGCTGAGTGGGAAAAGGATTTCTAAGGACAACAAGGGTCTTACTAGAATCCCTTTTGGCAAGGTATTCTGTGCATTCCTGAAGAAGTGGCCAACGCCAGGTCATGTGGCCTTTAACATAGAGTTCCATGGATATCTTGTGGGCTTATCCTTTACCTTGTCAGTAGGTGCAACGACCTTCTATTTTAGGTTTGGCTACTTTGTTGACTGCTCTTTAGAAGGAGCAGTTTTTTTCTTATTCTTCTTATTCTTGCCACCGGATTTTTATGTAGACTGCATAGAGTTTATCGCAGTGGCAGGAAGAGCAGTTGCATTGGTAGAGGGGTCCACTATCATCTTGGCAATGTGACCATTGAGTTGTCTTATAACAGCCCTAGAGGTTGCACCGACAATCCCGTCAGCATGCACGCCAGGGTGCTGAGTGGCAGAAGCATTGGGGTTACCAGGGGCATTGGGGATTATGTCATAAAGAGTGACATACTGTGAATATATCAGATCTAAGTGCTGGGAATGACATTTGGATTGGTCTTCTGTGACCGGACCATCTAGAGTGACATCTCTAGTGATTTGCAGGAGTAAGGACTTGCAGAACCAATCTGTTAAGAGAATGTCTGGGATGGGAGTTTTGGCTAACCTTCGCCTACATCTCCATTCATGTATACGATCAGAGATGTGGGTGGCAGTATCCTGACGAAATGAAGTGAGGAGCTCTGTCCTATTCTCATAGTGGATGGGTAGCTGGAAGTGCTTTAGAAATTCCATCACTAAAGTGTCAAAGGTGTTTACTGATGCACGTGGTAACTCAATATACCATTTCGCTGCATTGCCAGTGAGGGTGCATGGAAAAAGACGTAACTAGACACTATCATCTAGCATAGAGTTTGAAACACACCAGAGAAGGTAGGTGGTGATATGGGTGCCCGGATCCTCCCCTTGTTTTCCATCGAAATTTGGAATGTCCATTGGTATCTTATACAAGATCGGTGGCCAACGTAAGTTGTGATAGATGGGGTCATTCATTAGTTTGTATAAGTCGGGTATATCCAATGTTGCCAAGAAAGGCAGAGAGTTAGGTGCCCTCGATTCAGACCATGGTGATGAAGGATGACTTGAGGAGCTTTATGCTCCTCCCATTGTTTGGTTCCCCATATTATACATGGGTTGCATGGTGTAGTAGTTGCTTTGATGTATGGTGTTGTAGAGTGGATTTCCATGAGGATTTTGATATTGGGGTATAAAATTGTGCCTAGTATAAGCGGTGCCCCCTTGAATCATTGGAATATGTGAGTAGGGTGCCCCCATGGATTGGTTGGGAACCCCTTGAGGATTCCCACCTGACACAGAACTAACCATTTGTCCTTGATTGAGAGAGGGAATGCTCATGCCAATTAGAAACTTACCATGTATGCCTGAGAATGGAGGGGGAACTGTTACATTCCCTACCGACATGTGCATATTGGGAACCCCCCCTAGGTATATGAATTTGGGGCTTTGAACTGTACATTGGTGGCCAACCATATTGTTGGTAAATGAGAACCGCACCCATAGTGCCACATTGAGTGTCATAGGGAGCACTGTATGTGGCACTTGTCGAAGGTATGAAGTTTGACACTATATGGGTGGAACTTGGCATCAGCTAGGTTCCACTTGTAGAGGGTGGCATGTGAGTGGTTATACCTAGGACAAACGAGATAGCGAGATTCACCATTAGCGGTGTTGTGGTGACTATCGACTGGGGAAGTGGTGAAGGACCAGAAGTGTCCCTAAAGTTCCATAACCAATTAGTCATTAATGGGATAGATGGAAATGTTCCAACTACCAAAGCAAGAAGTACAGGTACTACAGGAGCTAAGATAGGTTCCAACGGATTCGTGAGTGGAGGGTTAAAGGGAGGAAGAAATCCTTCGGCAAACTTGAATCACCAATTGTCCAAACAGATCCTGTGCGAGATCTAGGAGACTAATCTCCCAAACATGGGGAATCCGATTCAGTGGAACTTGGCAGATCTTCCATAATGAGTGGAGGAAGTCCTAACAATCGTCTGGAGTGATGACGAGGGCCAGATGTAGCCATGGTGACCGTTAATTTTATCAATAAATTTTATCATGATATTCGTTAAAGTCTCAAATGATAGCACTTAGGTACCTAAAAAATATAAGAAATACACTAAATGAATCAATCAGTAAACAGAGGGAAATTACCTTGTTAGATAAGCACCGATCACTGGAGATGAAACCCAGTATCTCAATGAATAACAGAGAAGGATGACCAGATGTATAGTTATGGTTACTATAGAGCTTCGCCCAAACCTCATATTGAGGGGCCAAGTACTCTCGTGAAGATGAGCACCCTGTAAAACAGAAGACAGAGTAGCTATGTCCATGTTAGGTACTAGGACAGCCCATCCCAATCACCTTGTGTAAGTCCCTATAAATTTGGCCGCTAAAGATATCTCAGATCACAGACACCGCCGGGAGGGACATAGTCGTAGACAGCATGCTGTGTGGGCAGGATGCTTGAGTCATTGACTTAGTTTCAAAATCCCTGAAGGGACCCCCAATACATAGAATGCCCAAAGGATTTGTAAGAGAAGGTGGGCTACCTTCACGTACAGTTCGATGTTTTCTCGTATTTCGCTCCACTTTTATTGGAGTGGTTCTGGTAGTATGAGTGCAGAAGGAATTTTTCTCTCATTTAATGACACTAGTTTGGTTTTCGACCTTGGGCAGTTCACTCACATGCTTATCCCAAGATCATAGCCTAACTAATGTTTGTTTGCTCAAAAGAGTTACTGTTTGATTTTTAGGTAATTTTTATGTGTACTTGATTATTGTCTTTGGTAGGGTAATTGACGTATGGAATGTGATGAGACTCTTGACTCAATAAATCATGCAAAAACAATGCTTTGAAAAAAAAAATCAATTTGATGCAAACAAGTTGTATTATACATATTCATATTTTTCACATATTCATAGTTTCTTCCATGCATCTTTAGTCTTTCAACACATGCATAACCAAAAGATTCTTTTCGAATGTTTCCTAACAACTTCTTGAAACCAAAATGAAGCAACTTATAACTAGTTAAACAGAAGGATGAATAAAAATTGTGAGTTTTTCTTTCAGAAAAAAATGTTTTTAAGAGAGAAAAACCAAAACTTTTTTCCTAAAAGTAAATTTCTAGGACACCAATTTTGCTAACAAAATACAATTACAGATCCTCTTTCAGTGCACAAGAGGATTTTCTATCCCTTTTGGTCCATAGACATAGCTGAAAATCAAGGTATTGGGAGACTGATGCTTTGTAACAGTGGCTACAGAGAGTTAGTAGGCCCACTAACGCTTCCTATGAACAAGCACAATGCTTTATAATGCTATGCGTAGCTTGCTAACCCACGTTAGTGTGGGAAATCAACCAAAAAGAGGGTTTTCAAGATCAGATTCTAAGATGAATGTATACAAGCAAGATGCAGCAAGATTCTTGGTGGGTTAGAAAGGGATTGCAAAAGCATAGGGAGCTCTTAGAAGGAGGAGAGAACCAAGAAGAGTCTGGGTAAACTAGGAACTAGATGTATAGTCCCCAACAAAGTCACCAATTCTGCTATGGGGTAAAATGCATGGTGTATGGAGAATGAAAACTAACCTCAAAGGCCTTCCTAAGACCTTTGAGGGACTGTAAGATTATCTGCAGATGCTACCAAGTTATACAGATGTTCATAGACAAATATCAATTAACAATGTATGGAAAAAGGATTACCTCAAGTCTCCTTCTAGATTTGTTTGGACATCACAATGCAGCCAAGCAAAACTCCCTCAATGCCGGCTCCAAATAAATTCTTGCACAAAGGAAAGGCAAACACAATCATCGCATACAACCTTGAAAACCAATATATGAATACACAATGAACATATATTTGCATAGAACTAAGCTACTCATATAAACAAGTATCGAATGAACAACTTAATGAACTATGTTACGACACCATAGATTAGGGAACACAACTACAGTTATGTATTAACAATGGAAGAGTGATTACAACCATCTATTGTATCAGTCTTCCTTTTCCCCTTCCACTTCTCTCTCTCCCCCCCTTCTTTCTCACTTCTTTAGATATGAGACAGTGCTCAATAGCTAAGTAGGCTATCCTTTCAAATGCTCTGACTCCTTTCATAATCACCCTCTCATTGTTTATGTAGCAATCGAGTTAGGGTTGCCAAGTTCCTCATAAAGTTCACTAGGACAAAAGAAATGAACTTGCCCTACTTTTTAGCTCTTTCCCATTTGCCTCCTTTGTTCAGATTAGAATTTCTCAAAATAGGTTAATTTTAGATATTTCATTGCTTTTCTTGAGTGTTTTTAGGAACAAATATCTAGATATTTGTGAGTCAATTCGTTCCTTTGACCCTTGGAACTGCATATAATTTCACTAACGTTGTCCCTTGCCTAACAACTTGAGTTAGTAGGGTCACTAACGCACCCTTAGGCTTCGTAACAAGCTTTATAAACCAGATTTTCAGTGTGCAACTAGTGTTAGTGTGGAATCAAGGCCTATAATTGTGGTATTTTCTTCAATCATCATGTATTTCTCCTCTGAGTTGATGAGGAGGTCATTTTGTTGTATAACAACTTGTCCAAATTTTGGGTTGAGCAGCACTGCTAGGGAAAATTGCTCAATTCCTACTAGGAGTGTTGACTGGCAGAATTGCACAATCTTAGAGCCTAGTAGGCTGCCAGATAGGATTGTGAAATTTCTGGAGGGAAGGTTAGTTTCGCTCCAGAAATGCACAATTTTCTTAGGGAAGCTTCTCAACCTGCAGCTGGATCAAGTCCAAGTGAACAACCTATGAGTGGAATGGATCAAGCTGTGATCAACAGGCTACCTTTGTGCAAGTAAAACATTGAAGCTTGTGAACTTGACGAAGCATGGAAATATGTTGTGAAGGTTAGAAGTGAGGCTCCAAAATAAAGCTAAGGCAAAATTTGGGAGGGTGGTTGTAGCTGCTACAACACCAAAGAAGATGAATTTCTTCCAACATTTGACACAATCACCCATTATTCGAATTGCACAGGCAATGCATGCTCATTCGAGATATGTGATCTACACACCTCTACAACTTTGTGTCATGACTCATCAAAGGCTATGTTGTACACATCTATTCCTAGATTCTCCTCAAGGAGAACAATTCCCACTTTTTCTCTTAGGACTTGCTCTACTGCTAGAGCTAGTGAAGCCTATGGGGTGACCTTGGATTCTTTTGGCATGAGGTCAGTTTCTTGATCATGTTCCGGCTGCGCCATCTGCGTGTCCATCTATTCATGCTATTGAGCAAGTTCCTATTCCTATGGTTTCTCACCCTATTCATCATCTACTACTAGTGGATCTGAGTCTTCAATGTGTATTGGCGCATCTTGCACTATCTGAGTGCCTTGCACTTCCGCCTGTTCCTGTTCATCTTCCTGTCCCTGCTACACTTCATTCTCTCTTCTGCGTAGCTCTTGTTCTTCTTTGAGCTTCTCTATACTTCCAACAACTTCCTCTTCGTTTCTTCTAGTCTTTTCTTATCTCTCATTTTTTGCATTCCTCTCCTCTTACATTATCGCCTCTTTACTTCTATCTCCAAAGCTACTCTCTCAACAAGTGGATCTTCCTTAAACTTATATGTTTTCTCTGCCTCTACGCTTTCAACAATATTGCTCTTGTTGAATAATGAATCCATACAAGTGAGGATATTTTTAAATATAGGAGGAATGACCTGTTATAGAATTTTATGAACCCAACGTTTTGGACTACCAGGTGAGTCCATCATCAGGGGATGCAACAATAGATATTCTAGAGATATTCATGATGTATCCACGAGCTATATTTTAAGCTATATATATAGGTTATGAAGGAGTTAATATAAGAAATGAGGTCGGCCAATCTCCACTTAGTTTGCTAATATTGATATTTATTATTTTATTTATTTTGTTTATTTAATTAATTTGTTTACTTAAATTAGTTAATTTGTTTAATTAATAAATTAGTTTGTTTAATTAATTAATTAGTTTGCCTTTGTCTTGTGCAAGTTTGTTTCTTGCTGCCGCTGTTGTTGTTGATCCCTATGGTGATGCTGCCTTCAGTGCTGCTAGCCACTCTACTACCATGTTGACCAGTCCATTAAGCGTAAAGGAGTTATAACAATATCTCCAAGGGTCTTGCTCTGGCTAATGACATGCCGCATGGATCGAAGGATAGTACACTCTCAAACAATTGTCCCTACATAATCCATGTGGATTGTATAGATTGAAACTCTTGGCCCTGAAATGAAACTTCTTGAAGTCCTCGACCTCGACATCTGCTTATTTGAAACTCCAGATCATGTAAAACCCAATCTGCAAAGGAAGGATAGGCCATGGTTCATTCTTCTTCCTATGAAATCCAACTAATAATATTGAAATGTGGTATGCAACCTCTTGCATGACCAACTTGTCCATGGCAAACTTCAAAAACAAATGTGGAGCCTTCTCTGCATTGTATATCCTAATTAAGATGCCATCGGGTTAGGCATACCAATATGCAATATTCAACAATGGCTCCATTGCTCCCTAGGACATGAAAGGTGGATCTTTTTCAAATATCATCATGTACATAGGGGAAATGAAGTGGTCAGATAGTCTAGCTGTGGCTCCTCGATAGTTGTATTCTAAAGGTAACTTGCAATATACATTCACAACATTCTCTAAAGGTTCCCATGCCCAACCCATGTCAGGAAATTGTTTATGGGCACAAATTGCATCAAGTAGATAGGCAGACATAAAGGATATTACTTACTGATACTTGGGTGAACTCTGGGTATTTGATACATGCACTTTCAGTTGGAGATCTAACATGTCGGACTAGTTGAGAGGTTTTCCTTCACTTGCCTACAGATCCAACATAATGACCCAACTCTACGGGAACGCCTTTGTACTCTCTTTTCCATACAAGCAACATGCAAATATGACCAAGAGTTGGTAACCCTTCCTAAGTGTCTTTTTCTTCTAAATCTAATTGGGTGTTGTCTTGAACTTTGATGGCTCCCTTACCCAAAATTTTAATATGTCTGTTGTATTCTCATTATTGTTGGCAGTGTGGAATGGTGCATCGATCATGTTCACTGGCCACGGAAAATGATAGATATGTTGATAATATTCAGTCCTGTAGGTAACAAGTTCTACTCCACTAACACTACTCAATATCATCATCTCAGGATCAGTGTGGGATACAATCCACTGGATCACATTTGCGCACGGTAAGTTGGGATACCTTCATGCAACCTTGTAAAATCCCGACTTATGAATGTTGACATAGACATGTTGATCCTCCATATTCTCCTCAAAGCTACTTGTGAATGTGTTATTGATATATTTTCATGTGATATTGATGTATTTATCAATGAACTGGTGTGTGTTTGTATAAATGGGCAAGCTCATAGACAATTGTTCAACCACATCTCCAGTGCTTCTCTCCACTGTGTCCTTTGATCCATCTCTCCTGGAGGCCATGATACTTATACTATTAAGAAGATGCTCAAAAACTTGTTATACCCAGAGACAAAGAAGACACCCATGTCAATACAATCTAGGCTAAAAACATTAAGCAACTCGAGAATCAATCATGCGGAAAACTGGGTGACTACTTAGCAAGATTGCACAACATTGAATCTAAGAGGTTGGGATACTGTCAACTGGAACTATTCATTGTGCAGTCCAAGCTACCAGTGAGGCCTTTTTCTAACTGGAACTGTGTAATGCACAATCTAGAGAGGCTGATGGAGGACTGGAACTGTGAAATGTGCATTTCAATCAAGCTAGGTTGTTGGATGGAATTACGTAGTTCCAGTGGGCAGGACTATGACACTGCCTCCTAAGATTACGTAGAGCATAGATAGGAGCCATTGTGGGTAGCCTCCACATAATTCATGGCCTTAATTACCAGGAATGCATATTACATTCCTAGAGAAGCAAGATTCAGTTCAAGGTAGCCCATATCTCCCCTAGGGCAACTTGGAAACTTGAAGGACTGAATGTGTGTGCAAATCTAGTGCATATCTAAGTGAATATACATGGATGCAATTCAAGCAAGTGCATAGGTTAGTGAAATGAAAAATCAATGAAGCTCATGAAGAGAGTCACCACAAAGGCAACTGTCAGTGTAGGATCAGGGTCATGCATTTGACACTAAGGAAATGCAATGAAAAACTAGAAATGGCACTTATACAAGTGAAAACACATTAAAGCACCAACAATCATTCAATAAACTAAGGGAAAAAATATTCACACAAGCCAATAAATTAAAAGTGACAAAAAAAGCAGCAAAAGACATGAAAAGAAAATCTTACTGGGAAAAGCTGCATTGGTTGTGCTGACAGTTCCTAGATGTCCTAGGAATACCAGAGCTCCAAGATCAAATGTGAAGAATGAGCTTTGGGACATCCATTAAATAGATTTGTTAGATTCAGGGCTTATGATGTGTGTACCACAAATCTAGGAAAAAGAAACACTTGGTAGGAAGTTTCTAAAATTGACTTTGCATGTAACTCCCATTACTAAAAATAGATCCTTGAAATATAGGGATGATTTTTCACTTTTTTTATTTTTTCTTTTTTAGGAAAAGATGCCTCACATGGAAAGAAGGATTGTGCAGGTCTGGAGGGGATCGAGCAACCTACTAGCCCATGCAACAGACAGTCACTGAGGGGAAGAATTTTATGTTATTTCTGGGTTGAGTGGCTTAGTTCGTCTCTTAGTTCTTTGTAGTTTCCTAGAGCAAGGTTAGTTGGCTACAACATCATCATAGTTTTGAGCCTTAACACATTGCTTCGTGGATCTATGCAATTTTCCAGAGAAATGTTAGCCCGCCTACTCTGTTCAATTTCTGCGAGCGAGGAAGCTAGCCTCCTCTGTGCAGTTTTCCATAGCAAGGTTATTGGCTTGCTCTGTGCAATTTCTAAGTGTAGGGCGACTGCTTGGCTTCCTTGTGCAATTCCTAAGGGGAAGAAAGAATGCCCTCCAAGATTGCGTAGTGTTCCCAGATAGCACAAAGGTTGAATGTGGACTGAGTGCTGGGTCAGCTTGTGGTTAGTCAACACAACAAGTAAGTGAAAACAAGTTGTTAAGCGACATATAAAATAAAATAAACACAATTACTTGATCATTGTAGGATAATTGCGATGATTTCAAGTAGCGAGGCTCCAAAATAAAGTGAAGGTAAACTTTTGCAGGGTGGTTGTAGCCGCTACAACATGATATCATATAACACTTTTTATTTTTCGTTCATTGTGTCATCTACCAAGGAAATTGGTTCAAGAACATTCATGCCTCTCATGGGTTTGTTGACGGTGTTGAAAATATGTCAACCAAGGGAGTCTCTCCGATGTGAAGTCCAAATTAGACCTAAAACCATCTAGAATAGGATCCCCATCTAGAGTATTGGTCTGGTTTCCATGTATTCTTATAGATTTACATGGGCTTTAGCTGTCGACAAGAGAGATAAGTGTGTATGTGCCTTTGCGAAAAGAAAGTAAATGTGCCTAGTGAATGTTTAGTTGCAGGTGTATTAAGGTTCTTCTACTGTGTAGTGAGTAAGGGTGATCCTTTAAGAGAAAGGTAATAGCACCATCCTAGTTGGGGCACACACAAGCAAAATGATAACTGCCTAACATCAAGCATAATAGTCCACATAGATGCGATGATTGTTACAACCATTACAACACATTTTCAATTAGATAAGCCGTAAAATAACCGAAATAGTTTGACTACTTTAGTACAGAAGAAAGAAAACATGAATTATAAATATTAATAGAACAAACTTGCAAATGGGAAAGAGCTAAAAAGTAGGGCAAGTTCATTTCTTTTGTCCTAGTGAACTTTATGAGGAAC
>Ga0181464_1001566_pt1 | contig 11489 bp, 12 predicted proteins | sample InSIn2gowninarea_FD_119074 | JGI IMG/M metagenome (GOLD analysis project Ga0181464, IMG submission 119074) | Clean room microbial communities from NASA Spacecraft Assembly Facility at Jet Propulsion Laboratory, Pasadena, California, USA -... ...
GAAATCAGCACAGATACCAACAAGGTAAGACATTGCTGCCTGGATTTCAGCATCTGAACCACCCCAGGCAGTTACACATTCCTGAACGCTGGAAATGAAATTTGGTGAAGGGCAGTAGCAGGAGATATCACTGTTTGAATCGCAAGCGCCGGCCTTGGACATCCAGGTGGATAGACATCGAGGAAGAACAGATGGGCAAGGCGCTTCAGCTACAGGTGTGTTCAAGGATGGTGGTATTGAGTTGCTAGTAGTGGAGCTGCTCTTGGTAGACATTGTTGCCTTTGCCACACATTTACCGTTCTCAGAGATTTCGTTGTCTTTGCATGAGATTGTGGTAGATGATGTGAGGCTGCCGGTTGAAGTTTTTGGTACGCAAGAGCCCTTATCCATAGTTTCATTATCTTTGCAGCTAGTTGTAGCAGCTGGTGTAGTTGTTGGGCTGCTAATGCCACCGGTCGGAGTCTTGGGTACACAGCTACCTTTGTCCATTGTTTCTGTGTCTTTGCAGCTTGTGGTCACAGCAGACGTCGTGGTGGGAGCTGTAGTGGAAGGTGTAGTTGAAGCTGTTGTGGGAGCTGTGGTAGGCGACGTGTTAGGTGCTGTGCTAGGTATTGTGGTAGATGGCGTAGTAGGTCCTGTGTTTGGTCCTGTGGTAGGCGTAGAGACACCGCCAGTTGGAGTCTTCGGAACACATGAACCCTTCTCCATAGTCTCACTGTCCTTGCAAGAAGTGGTGGCTGCTGGGACAGTTGGTGTAGTGATACCGCCAGTAGGCGTCTTCGGTACGCAAGAACCCTTGTCCATGGTCTCGGTGTCCTTACAGCTTGTAGTCGTAGCAGAAATGGTAGTGGATGTTGATACACCTCCAGTTGAGGTAGTCGGCACACAACTACCTTTATCCATGGTCTCGTTCTCCTTGCATGAAGTGGTAGCCGCTGGAGTTGTTGATGTAGTGATTCCACCTGTAGGAGTCTTCGGCACGCAAGATCCATTCTGCATTGTCTCGTTGTCATTGCAAGTTGCTGGTGTCGTGACTGTAGACGGTGTGACGGTGCTACCGATTATGGTTGGTGGATGTTCACCACAGGCAGGGCAGAAGGTGGCAGTAGAAGTAATCGTGGTTGTTGAGATAGTAGACGTAACGATTGTGATGCTACCACTGGTCGAGGTAACTGGGCAAGTAGTCAATGTAGTAACAACGATCTCAGTAGTAACAAGGCTCGAAGTCTCTGTAATGCCACCAGTAGACGTTTTCGGAACGCAGACATTACCAGATTGGGATTCGGTGTCCTTGCAAGAAGTAGTTGCAGAGACAGGAGTGGTAACAGGCACACATTGGCCGCTCACGAAAGCTTCAGATGTTGCACAAGAAGTGGAAGAGGTAATACCTCCAGTAGGTGTCTTGGGCACGCAAGAACCTTTATCCATGGTTTCTGTGTCCTTGCAGGTAGTCACAGGAGTGCTCGCAGCAGGAGTAGTCGTGACTGGTGGGGAAGTCTTTGGTACACATGAACCCTTGTCCAGAGTCTCACTATCATTGCAAGTTGATGCCGGAGTCGTCGTGGCTGGGGTGGTAGTCTTTGGCACACATGAACCGTTCTGTGAGGTTTCGGTATCCTTACAAGTTGTTGGAGTAGTGGTGATACTTCCAGTCGTTGTCTTTGGCACACACGAACCATTCACCGCAGTTTCACTGTCCTTGCATGTTGTTGCAGGCGTAGTTGTGGCGAGAGTTGTAGTCGCGAGTGTAGATGTGGCGGGAGTCGTGGTTGCTGGTGTAGTCTTCGGAACACATTTACCCTGATCCAAGGTCTCAGTCTCGGCACAGACAGTTGTAGCCGGTGTTGTGGTAACAGGAGGCGATGTCATTGGCACACACTTGCCCTGTTCAAGGGTTTCTGTCTCTTTGCAAGATGTGGTTGCCGGTGTGGTAGTAGCAGGTGTTGTGGAAGCAGACGTTGTGGTAGCGGGTGTTGTGGTTGCAGGAGTCGTGCTTGACGACATCGGCACACAAGAACCGCCACTCAAGACCTCGGAGGACTTGCAAACCAGAGCAGTGGTAGTGGTGGTACCTCCAGTAACGGGCTTGCTCGTGGTCGATGTTGTTGAAGTGATAGAGCTCGAAGTACCTGGCTGGCAATCGAAGACCATGCTGTGAATGCCGAAGGTACAGTCACCCTTGACTTTGACTTGCGTGGCACCACCACATTGATTGTTCTGAACGACAGTGCCATCAGTCTTGCATTGAGATGTCTGTTTGCAAGTTGAGCCGTCGGGCATAGCATATTCGAAATTTAGTTCCGAATCCTGGTCAACGGAGATGTGAATTTCAGTAAGCGAAAAGGCGTTATCCTGGCCGGAGGAGAATTTCGGGCAGCTACTGTCATCAGTTGTCGCTTTTGCAACAATAGCTTTGCCTGCGAATTGAGTTCGTCGACCAAGACCACGCCTTCCCTTGCGGGTATTGAAAGAGCTCTCACAGCTGAATCCAGAGAAGCTCATACCATCGAAGCTGCTAAAGCCGCCGTCGGCGACACTTCCGAAGCTGTAACCACCAGATTGCTCTGTGCTACAAACGTTGTTGCAGTTTTCGGGACTTGAAAAACCTTGTGCGTTGTTCCAGGTGCCTTGAGCCACAGCCTGCTGTGAGTAAAGAGCGGATGCCAACAGGCCAGTAAATATTGCTGACTTCATGATTGACTGGAACGATAGTGAAGGGTTGTTAAGTAAAGTAATGCTTTTAGTTGAACTAAACGATCGATGTAGCGAGTGTCGAGGGTGGTAGTCGTAACGAGGGACAAGAGGAAAACGAATAGATAGGAAAGGAAACAGCACCGAGCAGTGAACAGCAAACAAGACTTGATGAAGAGAGAAAAGACAAGACGACCTCACCTGTAAAGGGCTCCTTCATTATGTAGCCTCACATCGACCGGATGTAGCATGTTGATGCTTTGTTCTGCAGCGGACCACTGAACGCGGCGCTACAACAATCTGTCGGAAGAGGTAACAACCGGTCGACTTCCAGACAAGGTAAATCCAAATCATGTCTGGCGCGCGGTATAGGAAAGTGAACAGCGGAGAGGACTCCATCATGGTCGAAAAATAGTAGGATAGTAGTCATTCCAGTCGAGGTCTCACAGTGAAATTGACAGCGTGAAACAGAGCGGAGGCCATATTTAGGCCAATAATGATGGTGGGAGCGGTTCTGGGCATCGTCCCCGGAGTGAAGCATGGTCTGATATCGATTGCAATGTTTCCGCCCTCAACTAGAATTGCGTCTCTCACGACGATGGGTATCTGACATCACAGAAGAAAGCAAGGTCTCCGTCGAGGCAGTGCTCACAGCGGTAGGAGATGGGGAAGAATCAGGAGAGAGCAAGCCACAGGTTTGAAGAGGTTACAAGAAATAAAGATTGGTTGGTTCAGAACGCGTTTCGAAAAAAGCAAGCGCGTTGCAGGAATATCCTTGCCAAGAATGCTTATCATTGGTTGGAACACAACTTCAAGCGCTGGCTGAAGCAAAGTGGCCAGTGAATGCCTGCATTCCGCCATGAAATGCGGCAATCTGGAGTTGGTTTGCTTCGCGGTTACACAAGCGCCCAACCTATCCAATAGTGAAATTGCATTTGTAGCCGATTGACCTCGCTGGCTAGTGTGAGGATGATCGATCACAATTGCGCAAGTATTGTAGGTTCTAGATTCTTTTATTGGGTGTCTGTCATCATGTCATCGCTAACGCCTAAAGATGTTGTTGGCAGCTAAGAAAAGAGATCCAGCTTCTTACCTTCACTTCCAAACCATCCACAACAGCGAACGCTAATATGCACTTTTGATTCAAGACAGGAGTTCCTCGCTTGTTTCGATAAGCAACCAATTCGCTTACCACCCAAACTTCTCAACATGCACTTCGATGGTGAAACCTTCCCGAACGAGATCGGCTACCGCATTCTGCACATCACGAACGAGTCCATCCGGTCCACTCACTATCACACAAATGCTTTGTTGGCTGTCCATCTTCTGCTTAATATCAAGATCACCTCGCACCCATACCTGCAGCTCAGCTTTCATGTCTGGCCGTTCTTTGTAGCTAGCCTCCGTGGCTGCGCTTCGCGTGTCAAAACGATGAGTGATTAGATCAAGCCCATGCTCGACCCCAGCCGGCCTCGACTCAGACATAGAATGGCCATCATCAATGCGAGGCAGCATCGTAATCCACGCCTCATGACTAGCTTCCTGTCGTACCCAGAAATGTGCAAATCGTAACTCATCAGCTATATTCTCCTTTCTCACGTCCGGTTTCCTCTTCACTCCATCAACGTACATGGCTCGATTGTGGATAACATGCCCGGTACCTGCGGTTTTGGCTTGTCTGTCCCACGCAAATGGATATGTGACTGCGATACCACTTCCGCCAGCAATCAAGCACGTGCGGTCGCTATTTCTCATTGCGCGCAGAACATCATCGCTGCTGTAAGGGCCGTCCAGCAGGATCTTCGCGTGCTGATGGAACTTGGCAAACTCCAGCAATTGCCTTGAGAAACCGTCTTGAGCGCGGATAGTCAACTGGAGTGGCCAGCTATCCACATTCGCTTCTCGAGGTGGCGCAGGTGAAGCAATGGTGAAGGGATGCGCCTGCCAGCGGTATTTCAAACCCATGCCGGGCACAGTGAGGAAGACGTGCTGTCCAGCGTGCCAACTTGAAGATACTCCAACCCCGAGTAACTTCTGTCGTCGTAGAGGAATTTCACAATGCAGCAGCACAGTCTCATTGTCCCTTGCAATTTCTAATGTTGCGATGTATTCTCTCGTCTTCAGCACGATTCGAGTAATACCTCTGTCCAGTACCCAAATACCGACGGCAGCAACAACATATGGTCGTGCATTAGGATGATGAAGGAACAGCATAACCAACGCGGCCACCTGGAAGAAGATATGCAAAACAAGAAACAACTCGTATGACACTTGCCTGAAATATCCTATGCTCGTAAAGTAAATGCTTAGGTATAGAATAAAAGCAACCATACCAAATATAATAATCTTTCTGGTTAGATACCACCAAATAGTAAAACCGGACGGCGCAATCAAATCGTAGAACGCAACGATCATGCCCGCAACGTGTAGAACAGCAGCCACGGTCATCCACTCTCCCAACCGACGGTGGAAGACATTAAGGCCCTCATAAGACCAGCCTGTCAACCACTTGAGTGGCTGGTTATTCTTCGCAGCCAGCACGTAGAGGACCGGTAAATTTGCCACAAAGAGCAGTCCTGCCCTGTCTGCAAACGCAAAAACCATAGCTCTTGTCAATGGCGTCTTGTAGAAAAGGTAGAAGATATTGAGAGAGAAGAACATAAGAATGGCGAGCGTAGTCTCATTTGGTGGGAGGGTATTCTTGGACGCGGTTATGGCAGGTATCGGTTTGGGCTGGTGGAGGAGGAGTGAGCGGATGAAACACCATACCCTGGAGCCATAGGATAATCGTGCTTGAGGTTGTAGCCGTGCTTCTGCAAGCAGAGGTGTATTCTCTAATGCATTATCGCTCTTAGGCGGCGGGCTTTCCGTCCCCTGCAGTGTACTACTCGATGAGGATGCGACCGACGGTGTAACAGGACTCCTGTTCCGCAGCGTCCTCCGACTGGAGATATATGTAGTGCACCACTTTGTGAGTGCCCACACAAGCACTACAATCACAATAACGGCGAGATAAGTAGGCAGAAAGGATCGTGAGAAGAGGATCGCTCCGATGAGTTCTTTAATGATAGGCAACCGAGGTCGTTGTTCAGACTCGTTGAGGGCGGCAACGATGTTGTCTCGGGGCTTGAGGGCTAATCTGAAAACCTCGCGAAGCTCAACAGTTAGCACGTCGTCCATCGTCGCGATGCACTGACCCTGAAAAGGTCTATATCACCGTGTTGCCGTGAAAGGCACGAAATGCATCCAAAGTCATATTGTCATCGATTAGATCGATAAGATTAGATCGGCGCAAGCCGTGGAACCTCAAACATAGCAAATCTGGGTGCTCGAAATATTCGGTACTACCCTTATGAGGCAGTCCTGATTACCGAATTAGGAAATCAGCTGTGGGATTAAAGCTCATGGCTGAACAATTGAATGATCCTTCACTCCTTACGAAGACAGAGCGTGGGTGGGGTGTTCAGATTCTTTTGCGATTCCGCAACGCCAGTCAAACAGCCTTCCATGAATGGTAACTGTCGAAGTCACCTTAGAGAATGTTGTGGACGCTGCGAACCACCAACGTTACGATTAAAGCATATCTTCGACTGTTGCATTCCTTTGGCGTTACGGATTAATGAACCACTTTGGCAGACGACCACATTCCGCCCGTGGAAAACATGGTTGCTCTGCCGATCGTGTACGCACTGACCCAACAGAACCATGTCTATAAACCACCTCGTAAGGTCATCCATGCATTGTTTGTTCTTCAGACTCGTATTCATAGTCCGTCGCTCGTTACCAGTCACTCGTTCAACCTAACATACATTCTTTTAATACTCAAATCGCTCTTCATCATGCGTACCACCATTCTTTCTGCCATTCTCGCTTTGAGCGCCGTCGCCCTGTCTCAAAGTCTCACCGGCCTGCCCACATGCGCTGTAAGTACTGCTCCTTCTTTTGCCCCACGAAAGGGTAGTATTAACAGGTTGGAATTAGCAAAGTGCTGCTCTGAGTGGTGTCCAAAGCTCCGGCTGCGGGCAGACTGATGCCGAGTGCCTTTGCAAGAGCAGCGGCTTTATTGCCTCCTTGACAAGTGCGATACAGACCAGCTGTTCTGGCTCTGATATTCAAGGTTAGTTTGGCAAGGACAGTTTGGAGCGATGTGACTGACGAATATGTAGCTGCATGTGCATGGGGTAACTCTGCTTGTTCCTCTTACGGTGTCAGCATTCCTTGCAGTACCGCATCCTCAGACAGTACTGCCACAACGACTTCTTCAACAGATACATCCAGCTCAATGGCCACTGCAGCGGCGGCGAACACCAATGACGGTGGGCAAACATCCATGACAGCCGCCCCAGCAGGCACCGACGGCAATGCAATGGCGACATCAGCATCCAACACTATGGGCAGCTCTGCAACAGGCAGTATGACAACCGGGTCTGGTTCGTCTTCCTCGTCATCAACGTTCATGACGAGCATGACTAGCATGACCAGTATGACTGCAATGAATGGAACTTTGAACCAAATTTCAACCATGAACTCGACTCGGATGACTTACACACGCACGAGTGTGTGCTCTACAACCTCGATGAACTCGACCACCAGTTCTGGGCCAACAAGCCAATACACTGGTGCTGCTAGTGCCGCTGTTCACAAGCGTTCTGGTGTGGTTGGAGCCTTCGCAGGGATGGCTTTCCTCTTCACTTTGTTCTAGATTTCTGGTTAGATATTGGTATAGACTTGATGGTAGGAGTTTGGAAAGGGTAATTGATATGGAAAAGTAATCGCTTGTCGCGTTTCTCAGCTGATCATTGCACAATATGCACAATTTACCACCGTTGTGAACCCGAGCGCTCAGCTCAAGCATGCGTCATCACTCATATCTGTGATGGTATCTTCCTTCGTGATACATCGAAATCATACAAACTAGAGATGACATGCGAATCATCGCGCTGATGCAGTAGTGATCTTATTGTTGTTCGTAGCACTCTTTTCTCCTTCTCCGGCATGTTCCTTGCTTTTCTCCTTATGTTCCTCACGGTTACGGCAACGCTTTTTGGGACCGGGCACCTTCTTGGAACTTGCTGGAGCGCGGGGCTCTGGGTCAACAAGTAGCACGGGTTCATCGTCGTCTGCGCAACCGCGAGACCTGCTAGAACTCCAAAGCACCGAATACGGAGCCAAACGTTTGAGTCATTTAGAGTATAACTCTACCTTTCAAATTGTACAGACCTTCAGCCTTGGTGTTGCAATGAAATGTGGCTATAGTTCAAGGACTCTCTTGCCTGCTTCAAGCTGCTCAACCTGCTTTTTCAACACATCAATCCTAAATTTTCTGAACGCATCCTCAATTCTTCGACTAGTGTCTGGATCTCCCATAATGCTCCTCCTTGCGAACACACTTCCAGTCAGTAGCCCCAATTCTCCACCAAACAATATTCCACCTGCTGCGAAGAGACTATACGTCGCAAAATCCCCGAATGTTGTCGGCTTCAGCAGTGGTGTAATGTCGGGTATGGCCTCTTCTCGTCCATTAGCGAAACGGACGTGTGTAGGTTTCTCTGATGTTCGGAAGGCTTGGAACATTCTGGCTCGGTTTGCTCGAAGTTTGTATGCGAGGTAGGCACCCAATGAGAGACCTACGAGGGTGCCAACCATGGTTGAGGTTGAGACAGTGCCGGCTGCGGACTTGAGGGCATTGCGATCGGCGTCGGTGAGACTGTATACTGTAAGCTCTTGCTACTCAAGGGAGCTATGCAGTCTGCATACTCATGTTGCATGTGTTGCTCCGCAAGCTCTGCGAGTTCATGGCTTTGATTTCTTCGGAACGCTGCCAGTGACTCTGACATCTTGAAGGTTTCTGTTGAGTGTTGGGCTTGGAAAATTGAGAAGCAGTATGTGATCTGATATGAAGAGTGGAACAAGGTGTTGTCAGCTGTCGGATCTTGTTATTAGTATACGAATACCACTATCTGCGGTTAAGCTGTAGAATGCAAGCTGCCGCCAGGACACAAAGAGCTAACAGCAATTGACGTCAGTCACACATGCGGCACATGGCACGTCACATAAGATCAAAATGGCAGTAAATAGCAGCTTTCATGATTAGAGATACCAGTGATTTTGATGCCATAGGACTTTTCATCCGCCTTCGTTGCAATACGAACTTCTTTCCCAGGATCTTTTGTCGAACATGGGCTTACGTCTTAATGTGAAATGAACCCAAACTAAATCTCGATCCTCTCAGTTCCCCTTTAGATACCTATCACATCACTTTCACATCCTGACCCCCCGTAATGGGCCACTCTCCCTACCCCCACTTGCGCGGACAGGGCGGACAGGGCGGACAGGGCGGACAGGGCGGACAGGGCGGACAGGGCGGACAGGGCGGGCATGCATTCTGTGCGTGCAGCAATGTCTTCATCGATTTCAGCTCTCGTGAGAGCATCCCCATGTCTGCGCCAGTTGATCGAGGAAGTCCGGACATGCATTCTATGCGTGTTTTGGCCGAAGTACTCGTTCAAATTGACGGCACGAACACTGCCAGCAAAAGGATCAGGGTTGCCGGCAATTTTCTGCCGACGGAGGGCCTCCTCATGTGCAGCACCTGTGGCCCAATTAGGTACTTGCACTTGATCGCCATTTGAATCGGTATCGGAATCTAGAAATCCACGTGGCTCATGATGGAAATCAATGACTGTAGAATGAGTTCTTTGGAGCTCAAAGTTTTGGCTGCGTCGAACGCCGCCAAGCCTCACATCGAAAGAACGAACGATGAGAGTATGCTAGACATGCCATATCAGTCACTGATCCGGCGTCCTCCTCAGGTGCAGGGAAACGAAGCGCAAGGGAGCTCGAAGACCCAGGAGTTCCCATTCTAGCACCCTTTTCCCCTTCCAACATATCTTAATCCTCTGGATCGACCTCTCTAACCTTTCACCTCCATCACGAATCTTAGTATATAGTTGGCTCTGAAGGCTTTCAATGTAAGGCGAGCGATAGTTGGGCGCGAGCTAAGACCTGCTAGGAGGCCGGGTTGTGAGAATGGTGTAACAGGTAGTTAAGAGGCAACTGATAGGTGGTGGCTTTGTTTGCTTGCGGTGGTAGTTATTCATATACTCTCGTAGAGAAGGTTACCTAGCCTCCATCAAACTGAATCCTCCTAATCCTCCTACGCCTGTCATTGCTTCCACCTCAAGAGCGGCAGCGCCACCCGCAAACCCCCCCACCACACCACAAACCTCACCACAAAAACGCGTGAGAAATAAGATTCAGGCAGCTCTATCCGCAGCCAAGAAAGTGTATGACAGGAGTGCACCTACGGCTGTAGCTGCACGAATACTTACCGATGAAAACGAGTATGATAACAGCTTCCTCGGCTTTCGAAACCACTCACCGGCGGCCCCCCCAGGTAAGGGCAAGCAGCGCGCTGTCCCGCCTAGGGAGTCACCAATCCCGACACGGGCACCCCCCCCAGCAATCCCGAAACCTCTCGGTCGCCCAGTACGACCTCTACCTTCCACCACCAATTTGAGACCTGCGCCTCTCAACATCAAGATCAATGCGATCTCCCAACGAATGCCCATGAACACTGCTCCCGTTGCCGCTCACAACCAGGAACAAGTTCATGGCGCCCTTCGCAAACCTGACCTAAAGAGAAAGGCCAGTGCGCAGTCTCTCGCTCCTCCCAACGCGTCGACTCAACGACCCCACCCCTCATCACTAGCTATTGCACGCGTCATGGAGAAAGCTGCTAAGAAAAAGCAGCAAGATGAAGAGAAGGCACAAAAAGATGCCGAAAAGAAGAAACACATGCGAGAACAACGCCACGGAACGCGTGAGCAGATTGTTCGAAAGAGCAGTGAAGAAGAACTCCGAAAGGATGAGCAGGCACGCGAATCAAGTGCTGAAAAGCTCAAGAAATACTCGAAGAAGCTTGATCAAAGAGATGTAAAGCGAGTGAAGCTTGAAGAGCGTCAAGAGCGCGAAGAAGCTGTCGCCGCAAAGAAGAAAGAAGACTTCCGAAAGAAGCAACAAGAAAGAGTTGCACCCCGCCAACAAGTTGTCGACAACGATCAAGACGATGCAGTCACACATCTTCCACAGCGATCACTCTTAAGTGCCGGTCCCTTGCGACCATTGGGCCTTAGAGTGGCAACCAACAATCGACCAGCCCAAGTACAGCAGGCTCAAATTCCTTTACCCGTTCAAGACTCGCCTGTCACGGACGTGGTTTTGCCGGAAATCAACACAGATACGGACTCAGAAGGAGAGGCATTCCAGGTGCCCGCCTGGGTTGAAGAAGGCGCTCTCCATGACATCCTACGACATCAGGAAATTCACGTCAATCCTGATCGTATCTTCAATCGTGTCGCTCCGATCGACCTTAATGAGGTCTTTCCCCGAAACAACATGCATAAGATGCATGCCCGCACTTCCTCGGTCAACTGGCGTAGACATGGGGATGCTCTGACGAGAGCAGAGATAGATGAGGACATAGCTGCGCGACGAGCGATTAGAAATCGCGGAGGATGGGAATACAACCCGCAGTGAGGGGTGGTGGAGGTATTATCAGCTTGCTATTCTTATTATCTTTTTGCTATTCTTATTCTTTTCTAGCCGGCGTTTAGGGAGGGCACTGGCATCAAGCTCCGGAGAGCGCCAGTAGGTAGTATGCGTTCTTTTCTGTATAGATAAATTGAACATGAATAACATTCTTCACAAACTATGAGACCAGCTTCTTGATTGACACTCACTTTGCTTACCACTTCATCTTCCTTACTTCTTTCTTCAATCCTACACTAGAACCACCC
>Ga0181464_1001567_pt1 | contig 11486 bp, 12 predicted proteins | sample InSIn2gowninarea_FD_119074 | JGI IMG/M metagenome (GOLD analysis project Ga0181464, IMG submission 119074) | Clean room microbial communities from NASA Spacecraft Assembly Facility at Jet Propulsion Laboratory, Pasadena, California, USA -... ...
GTTTTAAAAAGAATGTTCATACTTGATACATAAGAAAATTTAAAGTGCCAAAAATAATCTAAAAAAAAAGTGTATTCTGGCATCACCACTTTTCAAAATCGGGTGATTTTTGGAACCTCAAAAAAACGGGTACTAGTTCATTTTCTCATTTGATCGATAACTATGTTTTTATTGTTCATATTGGTTATTGTATTGATGAAGAGAACACATTAATAATCTAATGAAGAAAAGATCATAAGCTAAGAAGTAAAAGTATATCATAAGAAATTATTAAGAAGATAAATTGTTAACCTTGAATGCCCTAGATTTATCAACACATCACAATTTTTTGATTTAGGAAAGGTAATGTGTAACGAGTTTAAGATTACCAGAGTATGAGTTTTCATCTTTGGTGTTGCTCGGCTGCCAACAGGCCTGGATATTAGCCCGATGGAGTCATTATAGGAACATAAGCATTGTTTCACTGCCAATGAGGTTGAATAGTACCCTGACGAAGTTAATTGCTTCACCTCTCTGCACAAGAAGCCTTTCTCTTCTTTCACCCTTTATTTATTTTATTTATAGAATTGCTCTTAGGCACTTGTTTATTTTATGAGGAAGAAGAGGGATCTAACTTATTGAATGAAGAAGAGGTTGTTCCTTCAGAGATAAGTATATATACATCTGACTTTGATTTTCTCGCTATTGGTTTTCCATTTTCCCTTCTCTACTTGATTGTATCAGCATGCAAAACACCATTTAATTACAACACCAAGTTAATGAAGGAAGAACCTAGAATAGATATGGGTGTCATGGTTCTACTCAAAAATTTATGTTCAAATGGATCATATTTTCCATTCAAACATCATTGAATTTAAAGGATATGTAAACCAAAGATAGAGAAGAGGATAACAAACAAGCCAAGTGTTGTTCATCATCACAATCACCCTTTTCAAGTTTTTCCACATTGTCTTTTGAGCCAAACAAGAGTCTCTTTCATGCACAACCTTATTAAACAAAACATGAAAGAAAAGACATAAAAAAACATGGAAACAAAATCAAAAGAATAAAACAAATGGAGGCTAAAACCAAAAGCAACACGTGAGACAAAAGTAAGAAAACGAAAGAAATACTAATAGAGAGCAAGTGTAGGATGAGTGCAAGAAAGGGAGACTAGAATGTAGCTATTCCTACTCCTAACCTAATGAGATAGAAGGTTAGGGTCAAGTGTAATTAAATTTCCAATGTAACTTCTCATGAGCTACAATAAAAAAGATACAAGAAATCAAAATCGATATAAAGCAATGTGCAAAAAAAAAAAATATGAGAGTTAGAATAATTGGCACAACAAATTAAAGGTCTTGTGCATCAGTAGAAATATGTGTCATAGCAACTACCTCTAACCAACTTGCAATCTTACCTTTTCAACGAAAACCATAATCAAACAAACCTCGAAAGCTTCTTGTGAATGAACCTTGATATGTGTTGTCCTTCTTAGCAAGCATCAAGAAAGATCAGTGCTTGTTATTCAAAAAAAGGATGGCTAAGTATGATGCTTCCAATTGATCATATATTACATCATGAAATTCAAAACAATCCTCTTGAAACCCTCGAAATCCTTGAAAAGATGGATTTTCAATTAAAGTTATGTGATGAATATGAGAATCTTGTAAGGAAAAATAAATTCTCTCATGTTCAGAAGGCTTGTCACGATAGTGAGGGCATGGAATTACCATCAACAAGGGTTGCAATGCCTCAACTGCTTGGCAAGTATCCAAATGATTAGATGGTAAACCATAAATATCAAAGGATGTAATACAACTATCATCATATATGTTGGTGGGAAAATGATAAGTTGAATGACAATCATTAGGACCAAAATTATGATTAGATAAACTAATTAAGGCATGAGATTCTAAGTTAGTGGATAATAAGGATAGATCAGTTTGAACAAATTTACAAATTCTTTGAAAAAAAAGAATCCTCTTCCTCGCATGCTGAATGTGACATACCATTCCCTTGTAACTAGTGATAAATTGTACTATTATCATAATCATCGAAAGAATTGAAAAGGAATGTCAATATAGTAAATACATGAAACTAGTTAGGATGTAGTGGATGAAAAAGAGGAACTTGATTCACCAAATAAATCAAGCATTCACTAAAATTCAAGAGGAGATCTGGTTCCAAAATGAAAACGATCAGTATTATAACATTCAAAAGAAAAAATAAGAGTTGATTAATTTCAAATGCATTTGAATATTTCAGCCAATGATATTCTTTAAAATGACTAGCTTCATAGCTCTGTGCATCCATGAAATATATACATTCCAAACCCGAGTTAGATATAATATATTTGCATGAAAAATCCTCAATCCGAACATAAACTAAATATTGAACATTAAAAGAGCTATATCCATAATACAAGTATTTCGAGAAGGAATATGCGTTCAATGAAACCATGCAAAGAAAATAATTTTGCGAGAAAATACATATCTAACTTAGTTTGGGGATCTCATCAGGATTGCAAGAACTTGACATAACCATCAACGAAAGATGAAGTGCCTCGAATTCCTGATAAGTACCTTAACTTCTAAGGATTATAGAATTTCATTTTGAAGATTTAATTAGATCATGCATGGTGTGTGGACAACTACTACTAATAATTGCAACAAGATCATTACTGTTAGGATGGATACCATCTACATCACCAAATATATCAGATTATGCACCTTCAACAAACAGATTACCCAAGTCATAATATTCTTCTAATTGAATATATAAGGATGGATAGATTGGACAAATATCATGATAAACCTGAAGTAAAGAATTTTCTTCATGGAATACTGGAAATGATAAAGGATGGAATGGACACTTGATGGTTTAATTTCCCTTTACCTCGTCATGGATAACCTCACTACCCTATGTCAACCCTAAATCTAGCTCATTAGATGATGAAATTGAAGAGAATGGAAAATATTCATCATGATTTAATGCATTACAAATAGTGGGGCACAGGGGATAATGAACTGAAGAGGAAGTTTCCATAAAAGCATCTTATTTGACCAAATCAGATTCCATATCTAAATCTTTCAAATCAAAATTTTCTTAATAAATTGAAAGATTAGTTGATGCACTTGGGAATTCATCAATATATACATCAATAGAGTCATCATCATCAAAATGATGGTTTCCCAAGGATTCACTTGATTGATTCGGAAAATTGAGTTCATTTGACTGATCACTGAGATTAGCAAATTCAATATCAACGAAGAATGAATCACCACCTTCACATAGAGGAATTTGAAAAAGAAAAGAAATATCTAAGGAAACCTCACCTTTCTGCTCCTTTACCTATGAAACCTGACTACCTTGCACTTTGTCACTACTTGGATTTGGAAAAGACTGGTAAAGCAAATCAAGGGGCAAGGGATCATGAGAAATAGATGATAGAGGGTGATAGGTATTCAAATTAGATTTAGGATTGAAGTTATGAGTGTTAATATCTTCTTGAAAAGTGGAGGTATTAGTCTTCGCCTTATGCTTCATAAATCATTCCAATGTTTCCTCCATTGTATATGATTAATTTAAAGTGGATAAAGAATGAAGAGATAGATCAATAGTTAGATTCTTGGATTTCCCAACTTTAACATTACCACAAGGAGGCACCCAAACCGATACTAGAAAGGTAGGAGGATAAGGAACAAAAGGACCAATAAGTTCTTGTTAAGGGTTTTTATATTTTTACTTTAATTTCCCTTCACTTAGAATGTCAACTGATGTTCGTAATCTTAGAGTTGCAAAATATCATGGTTCTAGGTACATATCCAACTATCTAATCCACAATGTATTTAATCCTAAGACTAGCCTAGTACTAAATGAAGTACCAAATACCCAAACTCAAGTATATTTCTTAACTCCAAGTTCAAAAATCATTCACTATAATAAATCTTGCTGAAGTGAAGAAACCTATTAATTTCCTTTAAGAAATAACAAGATATTGTAAGAATTGAATTACTCTATTGATATGCGGTTTATATCTTAATGCAAACATATCTTCTTTAATCTAAGCTGTTTATCTTATTCGAAGAAAATCTAACAATAATATACCCCAAACAAATAACTCTAATAATTATAAAAAGAAGTGATTATTAATCTTGGATCAATGGAAACTTGTTTTATAGAGGTGTGGACCTTATCATAAGAATGTGCACTCGGGAGGATGATATACCATACATCCTAAAGGCTTGTCACAATGATCCTTGCGGAGGTCATTTTTATAATAAACAAACTACTTATAAAGTGCTGCAATCGAGTTATTATTGGCCCAACTTGTTCAAATATGCCAAGAAGTATGTATACCAATGTGAAAATTGTTAGAGAATGAGTACATTGGTTCAAGCAAATGAAATGCCACTACACCTGTAGGTGTTGATTGAACCTTTCAAGAAATTGGCCTGTGATTTTGTAGGCTTAATCACACCAATGTCAATAAAGAAGAAATATATTTTGGTTGCACTGATTACATCACAAAATGGGTTGAGGCAAAGTTGTTGGTTCAAGCTAATGAACAAGAAGTTGTTGATTTCCTTTATGAATAAATCTTCAGTAGATTTGATATTCCTTGGGAGATCATCATGGACCGAGGAACACAATTCACATCCAAAATTATCAAGTCTATTATGGAGCGGTATCAAATTAGGCATAAGGCTTCCAATCCATACATTCCATAAGAAAACAGACAAGTTGAGTCCACCAATAAGGTATTTGAGGCCATACTCACAAATACCATTCAAATTCATCATAAAGATTGGGCGAACTAGTTGAATGAGTTTCTCTGGGCTTACAAGATGGCATGGAGGAGTACTAAAAGTTGCACACCATATGGAATGGCCCACAAGAAGTAGGTCCTCCTCCCAATTGAGTTCTAAATTCATATTTTTTGGATTGCTTCCAAACTAGGAATGGATTTGAGCAAAGCACATGAACAAAGGTTGTTGCAGTTGAACCAACTCGTTGTAATCAGGCAGGATGTGATCCAACAAATTATACTAGTACAAGAAATTATATAGAAATAAGTGGCATGACCAATTTATTCAATGGAAGCAGTTCCAACAAGGGGACTGGGTTATCCTTTTTGACTCAAGGTTCAAATACTTTAAAAGGGAAACTCATAACCCATTGGCTGGGACTGTATGAAGTGAATATTGTTTTTTAGAATGGTTCAGTTCAAATTAAGACCATTGATGAAATTCAAACATATTTTTTTTGTGAATGGACATAGGTTGAAGTTCTACTAGACTCCAATGTCTAAGGGAAAATTCATAGAATAAATTTGTAAATACAATGGGATGGAGGTAGTAAAGTAGGTGGGTTCTCTCCCTACCCATATTTCCTCTTCTTGAATTTTTCTAATTGAAAAAAAATGGGGCCCAATTATGAAAACCATCTTGTGGCATGGTTAGGTCAATAAGTTCTTGTTTTTTTCTTTATCTAATCATGAATATTCAAATATTTGTTTATTCTCGAGTCAGTTGATGAGGGATTCCTTAAGGCCTTCCTTCTAATGGCATTTTTCCTATCAAATTTAGCACATCATCTAGGATAAGAGGCTAGAGATTATTTGCAATACCTTTAGGCTTGTATACATTAATGGCAAGTTCTCTTACCAGTGAATAGTGGGAATACATTAATGTCTCATTATCATTGGATTTTGCAGGTGAATCGACTTCAACACTTTTTTCCATACCTCGCAAGATGTACTAATTTGCCTTGGCTATCATTGTCATTAAAGGTGAGTATCCTCATGTTGGTTAACAACATACATCAATGGTTGGTAATCCAATGAATCTCTCATATGCTTGACTTCAACACCTTCATTCACATAATGGGAGATTGTACCTAAGTTCGATGGGATGTGTGAAGCCTTATGATTTTATTTTGTTACAAAAGCTACTGTATTTGGGGCTTGTGATATAAACTACTAGAACTTATTGTAGGATTTATAACCAACCCCTACTCAAGAGAAACAATCTATTTTATAGAAAAATAAGCAAAAGTTGAACAAAGAGCATTAACATAACAATAGAATCAGGTCCAATATAATGCAAGAATATAATTTGGAGTCATTTGTTATAATTTTCCTCTAGTATTATAGTGATTATCAGATGTAGAACTCCATTTAAGTAGCATGTGCCTTTTGTTAATCATGAGACAAAATGAGGCAAGATGAGGCATTCTATTCTCGTAACTATCGAGCTTGCACTAGGAAAATGGACAAAATTTCACAGGTTGCGGTATGATTAATTCAACATGAGAATCCAGGTAATGCATTTTGGTAATTGTGACTCGAAGTAATTATTGTAAGACAATTTTTCTTTAAGACATGGTTAATTCATTAAAGTTGCGTTAGTTAATAATGATTGTAATACTCATAGCTCTAAATTTTCTTCATTGCCACCTTATCTAATCACAATAGATTACACATGTGAAACCTTTCCCATGCATTTTCATGATTTTAACCAAGTCTAATATGCATAATCCTCGCCCCAGATCACCATAATAGAAACATACTACTCCATTCATCATTCACCACCCTTTTTATTTAACCTTGGACAAAGACAAGAAGTCAAGAATTAGTCATTCTCCCCTTACAATAGGAAATATGAAGAAAGCTCTAGTACCAAGGTTTGATCCTAACAACGTTGAATTTCTCAATGAATACTCGCATGGTGGCAAGTACTTTGAGGAAGCTAGTTGGTTGCCATTTTGTGATAAATTTTAGGGATACAATTTCAAAGTTACTAGAGCCTTCATGGAAAATTTTAATGGAGTCATGGCCTATTTTAATTAGTTGGAATTGTTTGTTTCATAGGAGTCAATTGCATTGACCACAGACCTTCCTCAAGGAATGGATTGTTGGTTCAAGAGTTTCATGGAGGAGTTTGATTGTAATCAATTTTTAATATCAGAAAATTAGAATCCAAACTAGAGTAAGGATATTCCATGCACATGGGTAAAAGAGGAGTGGCATGAAGCCCTATACTTAGTGCAGAAGCATATCACATGTGAAGGAAGGCACATTATAACTTTTAGGTATCATATGATATTCCTGTAAGGTTTTAGGGATAAATGAAAGATGCATCTTCCTTTTTACTTATTGAAAAGTATGACTGAGATGGATAGGAATGTTCAAGCTTGATTTGAACATGTAGAGACTAGTATGTATCATCATAGACTCATTAAAATACTGATGGAGGATGAATTGAAGAAAAAAGGACATATTCCAGATCATTTCCTCTTCTTAGGACAATTTAGACACAATTCCTTGTTGTCCCCTGCAAAAAGGGGGAATACCGTATGTCTAAAAACAAGAGGAGGATTTCAGAGGATGAATGTTTATATGAAGACTTAATCTTAGAGGAAAATGAGCAGGGTTCTGGTGAAGCTGAAGAAACCCTTATCCCAAATAAAAAAAACCCTCACAACAAGAAGAAGAGACCTTAGCTAGTAAGGGGAAGGAGCCCTTGGTGGAATGAAGAAGCTTCATAAAGAAGGAGAGAATGTATATAAAAAATGATCTCCATAAGAAGAAAAATAAAGTGTCCATGTCAAATGAAAGGAGTCAGGAAATGTCAGGACAAACCCTCTCTAGGGTTATCCTGATAAATCAAATCAGTCAGTGGAGAAAGTCGAGTAAAGGGAAGACTCAAGTGAGGTGGTCATCGTGAAGAGCTTGCCTCATCCTCCTTGTACACATTCATTAGATAGAAAGAGCATGAGTATGGAAGGAATTTTTGAACTTGTAATGACTCCTTTGAACACAGTTGCAGGACTAGAGTTGGTGGAAAGTGTGGCATCCTAGGTTTGTCAAAATGTTAGTCATTTTTTTTTAAATCTCCCTTATTTTGATTTAGAGGAGGAGGGAGTTGTAAGTACTGTCATGAAATATGAATAGATAATAATTTTTGAACATAATAAGGTTGAGAATCATTTTGTGGTGGATTTTCCCAAATGTGAGCTTGTTAGAGATGTTCTGGTACTAGAGAGCCCTAGAATTGTACTAACTAAGGAAATCCATGTGCTAAGTGTTCCTTAGATTGAATCAACTAAGGTAGTTCAAGGGTTAAATGAAATTGAAATTGATACGATGGAGAAAGCAAAGATTGTTGATAATCTTGAAATTGGGGAGCTTGATGGAATTCGAGAGCATGATGTTTCAAGGAGTGAAGATCCAATGTCAACGTTAGAACTGGATGTTGTTGAGAGGGAAAAAGCAATGTTTATTACAAAGTCAATAGTTCTGAGTGGGTTGTTACAACCAAAAGAAGTAGAGCCTCTTAAGGAAGGGGAATTGTTAACTGTTCCTAAGATAAAATAATTTAGGTTGCCTAAGGGGCCTAAGGAATTGTTGAAACTAAAAAAGGTACTATGGATCCCTGAGCCTAAATAATTGATGATGACTGAAGGAGTAATAGAAAAACTACATTCTGGTAAGTAGTTAAATATAAGGCGCTTCCTGAGAAAAGTCATCAAATTTAAGGGAAAGTACACTCAACTGAAATATAAAATCAAATTTTAAAAGAAAGTAATGAGTTCCTAAGGATATCTGGAGATCGAGTAGCTGCTCATAATTGATTCTTAGTAAAGAAACATAAATTATGGCATGTTAACTTAGACTGTATGGTGCAATGCTATAAAACAATGAAATCTAAATATTCTCAAGAGAAGCAGAAGGGGAGTTCAAAAAATATTGACCTCTTGGTCCAAGTTGTAGAAGGGTCTAAGCATGAGGATGTGCAACCATCAATGCGGGAGATGACAAGTCTTAACTTTGACCCATCCAGAGTACCTCTCAAACACATTATGAGACCTAGTTTCCTCTGTTTCATCTTTCATTTCTTTATACTTTGTTTTTATTCCTACCAGTATATTTTTTTTAGCGAGTCACAAGTACTAAGGTGATTATGCACTATTTTACACATTCCTTCATTGATTTGGTCTATATTTTAGTGTATTTTTCTATACTTTAATCACTTTGGGCATTGTTGCTCTTTTGCATAAATTACAAGAAGAATAGTTGTTGGTTATCAGACTGTGTTAACCAAGTGCATCAAGTTATAGTTACTTGAAGAGGTCATCAAAGTAGCTACCAGTAGCTAGAATGATCAAATAGATAGATTCCAACATGGATATCCATGCTTGCGATCAATCCAAACAAGGCGATTTATGTCACTTAGGACATATTTTTTGTACTAGACAATATTCTTATTTAAGAAGACATTTTTCATGTAATTTTGTTTGGATGGTTGCATCCTATATAATATATTTGTAAAGAATGGCTGCATAATTGTAATGAACAAGATAGGATTGAGACCAACATTTCATGTTTCTTGGCCTGAGTTGAATTGTTTTAAACTTTATATACATCTATAAATAGCTAAATAGGTTAGCTGTAATGATAACTTGATTTTTTCTTGTGGCCAATTTCATCGTTCTAGGCTCTGTTATATTTTTGATGAATCAATAAATCACTATTGTTGGTTTCTATTATTGTGTAACATTTATTTTTTCCTACAGTGCTCCCAATCAGGAAGGGGCCCTTTATCTGGGATGCACTTGCAGCTTCATAGATGTGTGGTAAATGCATAGTTTGATTTTATTTCTAGTACTATAAGTTTATGTCTTCACTTGGATTTGTTTTCAATATAATTATGTATACTTATGTTATTTATTAAAGTTCTACATTTACATCTTTGCGAGTTGAATTACTTTCTTTGTGTGGAATGAGGACCTTGCGGGGATGGATAACAAACCAAGGATCCACTGGGAGTTGTGAGAAACCCCAAGACTCAAACTTATATCCCTAAAGTGTTTGGTTGTCTTTTTATTTCCAAAATAGTGTGATTTAATGTGTTTGTTTCATTAGTTGCATAAACTACAAAACTTGTTAGACATCTCTGTGATGTTGATGAATGGAACAATTATTTAAACTTAATATTTATTTCTCATTCATGTGACATCTGAGTGATGAATCCATGTTCAGTAAAGATAGATTAATATCATAATGTTGTAAACTTTAATTGATTAGTAACTAGTACTCGAATCTCTTCTGCATATATTCTGTCAGCACCCTGTCAGCTTACTAGCCCCTAATTGATAATTTAATGCTCAACAATTTAAGAAATTAAATTTCCCATCAATTTCATGTATATAATGATGCTTAAATTAATGCAAATGAAATTTTGAGAGTTACCATTCCCTGACCTAACATGGTATCAAAGCACGGGTCCTAAATTTAGCATTTTCTTCCCTCTTTATAACTCCCATGAATTTAAAAACTAGTCCCTCTACCAATATTTTGTATGTCTATTCTTGGTGCTCAATGCTTGCATAGTCATAAGATTATCGGTGTATTAGGTCAAAACACTACCTCCTCTCTATCTCTCTAATGCCCATCATCTCCTTTGCATTATTATCTCTAACACATTATTCTCTTTTCACTACTCTCCTTTTATGTGCCCTATTGTAATGCACACACCTAATCCTGGCATACATAGAGGGATTTTTTGGGTAGATGTCATTGGTGGTAATATGAAACCTTAGTTCCCTTTTCTATTCCCCATACAAAAAAAATTCATTCCAACGATAATTAATGGCCTACTGTATCACTCCATTAGTGACAAATTGCAACTTTTGTTCATTAGTTGTCTTGTTTGCAGTAAAGGTGCCTAACAACATGTGCTATTGATCTTCATGTTTTCACTCCCCATCACTCCTTGGGCTATGAGATGATGCCCTTGTATTGAGATGGAAAAAGAATTGGAGCCTTGAGATGGAAAACAACATTGTAGGCAGATATCAAGAACATGGAGGTGCAACAACTTTATACCTATAGGTGCATCTTCATAGCTGGAGTTGCAAGTCAAGAATTCAAGGGTGCAACAACTTCATACCCGAATGTGCAACTTTGTTGCTAGATTTGGAGGCCCAAAAAAATCATGTCTACTAATGCATGGTGTGGTGAGCATGGATCTACTAATGTAGATTTAGTATGGTAATCATAAGGTATCCTTCAAGTTATAAGCATGTGTAGGTTCAAACTTCTCTAATCAGATATATTGCGACTCTTGTTTCATACTACGTCCAAAAAAATAGAATCAAGAAAATATACCGTAAAGGAGTGATATTGAAAATCTTATGGTCGAATTCCATGTCACTCTTGGTCATAGTTCCTTTCTTGGACACCTTTTGGTTCCCTACCGATAAATATAAGAGATGGGTCATTGGAAATTTGAAGTTATAACTATTTATTGTTTCTCGTGAATCAATTTTTTTCAAAGGGACAAGTTATCATTTATAAAGTTTTTCCACACTGGGAGGTATCTATTTTCAATCCTAATTGGTTAGGTGAATTGAGTTTGAGAATATTTTGCAATGATTTTTCTTATAAAGATGCATTCCCTCGTGCCCAGTATTGACATTGTGTTTACTAGTAAAGAGAATTA
>Ga0181464_1001569_pt1 | contig 11478 bp, 16 predicted proteins | sample InSIn2gowninarea_FD_119074 | JGI IMG/M metagenome (GOLD analysis project Ga0181464, IMG submission 119074) | Clean room microbial communities from NASA Spacecraft Assembly Facility at Jet Propulsion Laboratory, Pasadena, California, USA -... ...
TAATGTCTCCAAAATCCAAACATTATTAACCAAGTATCTTATTAGGTGGTTTCTACTTCTAAAGGGGATAATATGTCCAAGGTACATCCTTTAAAACGTGGGGGTATGTGATAAATAGGTGAATAGAGTAGGGGATGAGAAGGGGCAGCCCTGGGCCACATGATGGGGTACAAGGGTAGCTAATAAAAGGGAAGCCTATAGTTTGGTATATAATGTATAGGAGGGAGCAATCATTGTACATGAGGTTCCCAAGCCTTGACTTTTCCACCCATATTTATATTTCTTTTGCCTTTTCATGATTTTTCTTTAATTAACTGCTCGAGGCTCAAGGGGTAAGAGCATCATGTGTGAGAGCAGCGGATACCCCCTTTTAAGGTAGGGTGGTTCATTGCCCATCAGAGGTTGGGACAATCATGGGTTCCTATATGATGAAGGAGGCTCATAGAACCCGTAGGAACCAAGGTGATGCCCATGATGATGGAGGATATCTCATGTATTGGCTTTTGCCCACGTGCTAAATGTGTTTGTCCCAACCATCTTTTGCATTTTTGGATACTTTTTCTTGTTGAATCTGACCAATTATGCTTTTACTTTTCTTTTTAGCTGCATCAACCTTTGGGGCGTCATTCCAGACCTAATCCAAGGTGTGGGCAAGGGGAAGGGGGGAGCTAGCCCTATGTGGACCCTACAGAGGAATGTGGACCCAAATGGGAGAAATGATGAATGGGGTAATAATGAGTGGAAAGGGGGTAATATATGTGGATGAGGGAGCAGGACCATGCAACCAAAATCAGGGTTTCCCGTGAAATACCATCCCTAAAGCCAAATGGTCAGTAAAAGAGATCCCACGGGACTAGAATCCAAGGTTAATATCCAAAAGGGGTCTAGAGGACAAGAGCACAGACCTAACCCGTTCTTTCTCCCGAATCCCCCCATTAATCCATGCCCAAAAGTGTCCATGATAAGCAAACTACAATACTCAATTACCAAATGACAAGGCATACATTTAGGTTCGAGAGGCCCACCTTCAAACATATGATCATGGTAGATGGTTGGGGGACCACATGAATAGCTCAAATGGTGGAGAAATGATACAATGAGCTAGTTGGTGGACCAAGGACCATCTTGTAGAAGAAAATTCTCTTCGGGATATCACCCACAAAATGGTGGGTAACAGTATGAAAGCTTGATCTCTGAGAATCGATCTCAAGTTGCTAGGTTCATACTAGATCATTGGGGACGGGTTTAGCCATGATATCAACATAAGTTTTTTTAAGGAGGCTAAAGTAAATGGTCGAACAACCGTATCTTTTAGTCAGAATTTTTTTTTAGGGTAGAATTTAAATTATATGGCCAACTTAAATTTAAAAGGAAAAAAATATCGTGTTGTAAGAGGGGCTCCAAGTAAAGCTAATTAAAAAAAATTAAAAATTAGTTTTCGCAGCAGCCGACAATTGCCAATGATTGCAGGATGCAGGGACAACCATTGACAGTGTTAGTTTTTGGTAGCATTAGAAGTGTTCTAGCCTTGAAAATTGGTGGAGAGGCTAAGGCACATGAGTTGTAAAAAACCCAGAAACCATTTGGTGAAATTCCACCCAGATTGTATTTTATTAAAATAATTAATATTTTTAATGGAGTTCCTAAGTCTAAACTTAGGGAAATTAAAATATTAATGTGTATTAATCAAAATATTGGGGAGAATGATCTAGAAGGTGGATCAAGTCATGTTTTAATCTTAGCCATTTAGAGACTTAATCGCAGTCGTTGAAGACTCAACTGGAAAAGTATAAAATGGAGTTTTGGGGTTCAATTGAAAAAAACACACAGAGAAAATGAATTGATCTGGAGTTTGATTTTTGGGGCTAGGAAGTTGAGAAATTCGAATTAAGTGATCATTCAACAGTAGAGGGGTAGTGAGAATCCGAGAGAAAGGCTTTTAAGAGAATATTGACAGAGAGGCAGAGAGAGCTTGCAGAGAGGCAGCGCAGTAGCCGAGAGAGCTGACATTGGGCCATTCTGGGCCCACACAACCTTGACGCAAAGCCAGAAGGGCCAATGCAGAGGGGAAAGTTTCCTATCACATAGAAGTCGGAATTGAAAGAATAGTTGGGATAACTGATGCAGAGGGCAAAAGAGGTGATGCAAGGCTGACGCAGAGCCTGAAAGGATGAGACAGGGCCTACGCAATGCCAACGCAGAAGTAGACGAGGTTAGCCAGCCTTGTTTCCAGATCAGCCAGAATTTTGCTGGGTGAAGTGAGGTAAAACTCACTCAGATTTTCAACTAGTATTTTCTCTGTAAGGATTGCTAGATGAGCATCCTAGATTTGTATTCAGATAGTCCTCCTGCATAATAATAAACCCTCAGAACTGCTGCACCAGTTTTCCCGCATTGGGTTTTTCCGGGGACTATTGTGTCAAAAAATAAGTGTGTCCAATGTATCTTGTTCTTTGCTCTGTTTTTTGTTTCATGAGATCAAATTTTTAATTAGTGTAGGCTGCAGAAGTAATTTGCTTCAGTGTTCAAAAGAATAACTTGATGAATGTAATTTAAAAATAAAGTAGGTGAAGTAGATTCAAATTTGCTATAGTATGGGTTCCTTCAGTATAGGAATTTTCACATGGTATCAAAGGATTAATTTTGAAACAGGGAAGAGAAGATGAAGTACTGAGCAGTGAGGCCGAAATTGCACTTGGCAACAATTCAAATCCCCTTGAAGGGATTGTGAAGTCCTTGTTGGGAAGCAGATCCAAGGAAATCTCTCTCTAAGTGAGATGACAGAGAGGTACGATTTCCAATTCGCGAGTTTGCAGAGGCAGAGGGAGTGACACAGAGCCTCAGTGCAGTGCTTGAAGGGCGTAATTTCTATCGGGGCAGAAATCCACTGGAAGAGAATGAAGACACGTTGAAGGGGAATTTTCTCCTCAGAGAACTTTCTGCTAGAAAGTTTGAATTTCTCACTTGTTGAGCAGTTGAGCAATGCTAAGCAGTGACTAGAGGAGTCAGTTCGGCAGTTGGGTGAGATGGCATCGCGTGAGCTCAGAGATCAAGATAGGTTGGATGAAGCCTCCAACTATGTCATATGAAGACCAGAACCGTAGTTATTCTGGAGGAATGTGATCTCGAGGCTTGTGTCAAAAGTGTTGTAGTTGTTCCTGTTGACAATGATCAAAAGAAGAAGTACAAGGCCAAGCAGGGGAAGGCAAAGAGGTTTATTCTCGATGGAGTTCGAGATCATGTGGTCTCACACTTATAGGGCAAGGATATAGCCCGAGAGATGTGGGAAGTCTTGTCGTCTCTGTATGAAGGCTCTTCTTAACAACGGAAGATGTACCTAGAGCAGAAGTTGCAGCAAAACTTGATGCAGAAAGGAGAAGGGGTGAACCTCTATCTTCAAAATCTCCAAACCACTAGAGACTGACTTGATGTAGTGGAGTCTACTCCTCAGCCAATCGTGATGGTGAGGATAGCCTTGGATGGAGTCTTTGATGAATGGCAAGTTTTCGTCCAAAGCATATTGGGCGGGGAAAAATTACCTTCATGGGAGGAGATGTGGGTGGCTCTTCAACAGGAGTTGAGGGACCTAGTGAAGGTCAACCTCAATGGCAGCAGTGGGAGTGGCACAAAGATGAAGGCGGAGGAGGAAAATGCAGCTCTAGTATCGGAGGGACAACAGAAACAGAAGCGGAAGAAGGACATTTTGAAGATGAAATGTTTTAGATGTGGCGAGATGGGTCACTTTGCATCTCAGTGTCCTTTGAAGCAAAAGGATAAGGACAAGAAGCATGATCCAAAGGTTGCAGCCACAAAGATAGACGATGATGATTTTGCCATGAGTGTCCGTGCATCTCTAGGAGTGAGATGGGGCGATATTGAGCTGTAGTCGGGAGGACTACATGTGGACAGGATCCTTGAGGAATCCACCTCTTGGATCAATTCCTTGCTACGGGAGCCCAAGATTCAATAGTAGAAAGATGGACTTAGTGTCAAATGATGTAGTGGAGTGTTTGGAGGACAGATGCAGTGACTTGGGACTAGAAACTTATCAACGCAGAGCAAGTTAACAATGATGCAGATGGCAAATTGCAGAAGTCAGCAGCATCGCAGAAGATTTAGAGGATCAACAGCAGTCAGACTCCAACCTTCATTGTATTATGTTGAACACAGTTAAGTTTAGCTAATTTTGATGTTTTTTAGTTGCTTCTCTCAGCAACTGAATTGCAGTACAGATGCAATGTTAGCAGTGGCAATGTTATTAGCATAGCAGATGCAGCGTTTGAGAGGGAGTTGTAGTACAGATGCAGCAGTGGCAGTGGTAGTGTCATGGGCAGCAGTACAATAGCAACAACAACACAGTGTTGGTGGTAGCAATAGTGCAAAAAGGAGGTGCTTTAGAAACAGAGCAGCATGCAGGTGGACATTGTTGCTAGAGCACTTTCCTCGCTAAGAGGGAGTGTTAGTTTTTGTAGCATCGGAAGTGCTCTAGCCTTGAAAATTGGTGGAGAGGCTAAGGCACATGAGTTCTAAAGAACCCAAAAATCGTTTGGTGAAATTCCACCCGGATTATATTTTATTAGAATAACTAATATTTTTAATGGAGTTCCTAAGTCTAAACTTAGGGAAATTAAAATATTAATGGGTATTAATCAAAATATGGGTGAGAATGATCTAGAAGGCGGATCAAGTCATGTTTTAATATTAACCGTTGATTAGAGACTTAATCTCGACCGTTAAAGACTCATTAGGAAAAGTATAAAATGGAGGCTTGAGGTTCATTTGGGAAAACACGCGGAGAGAACAAATTGATCTAGAGTTCGATTTCTGGGGCTAGGAAGCTGAGAAATTCGAACTAAGTGGTCATTCAGCAGTAGAGGGGCGGTGAGAATCCGGGAGGACTTTCTAGAGAATACTGACAGAGAGGCAAAGAGAGCTTGCAAAGAGGTAGCACAGTAACCGGGAGAGCTGACGCTAGGCCAGTATGGGCCCACGCAGCCTTGACGTAAAGCCAAAAGGGCCAACACATAGGGGAAAGTTGCTTATAATGCAGAAGCTAGAACTGTTGGGAACTGCTGGAACAACCAGGACAGTTGACGTAGAGGGCAGAATAGGTGGCGCGGGGTTGACACAGATCCTGAAAGGTTGATGCATGGTCAGCGCAGAAGTCACTAGGATAAGCAAGTCTTGTTGCTAGATCAACCGAAATTTTGCCGGGTGAAGTGAGGTAAAACTCACTCAAATTTTACGCCAGAATTTTCTGTGTAAAGGATTGCTAGATGAGCATCCTAGATTTGTATTCAGATATTTCTCTTACATAAGAATAAGCCCTTAGAATTGCTGCACCAGTTTTCCCACATTGGGCTTTTCTGGGACTATTGTGTCCAAAACTAAGTGTGTCCTATGTATCTTGTTCTTTGCTCTATTTTCTGTTTCATGAGATCAAATATTTAATTAGTGTAGGTTGCAGAAGTAATTTGCTTTAGTATTCAGAAGAATAACTTGATGAATGTAATTTAAAAATCAAGTAGGTGAAGTAGATTAAGATTTGTTGCAGTAGTGGTTCCTTTAGCATAGGAATTTTATCTTGGAGCTTCTTTATTGTCAAATTGTTTATGGTTGGATATTTTCTATTACATGTAAGTACACACTTTTAATGCTATTCTTGTTTTACTTTTGTCATATGCATTGAATGGGATTTTCGTTATAATAGGGCTAATTGTTGCATTGCATAATTGCAAAATTTGTGGAATTATTGTTTCTATATGGCATCTCTCAATATTTGGGCCACATATGTGAATGAAATCTCCTAGTGATAATTTCACAAGGGAATTTATCTTGATAAGCCATCTCTTTTGCCAAGCGAAGTATAAAATCTTTGAGGTCTCTTCCTCTTGCCCTAAAGGCTACACGAAGTAGCCCTTAAGGTCTCCTTGACCGAAACACAAGTTCCTTTCTCATTATTCTCGTAGACTCGATTCTCCCCAAGGGATTAAGGCACTGGTCCTCCAGTAGGTAATCACTCAAAGAATACTTTTCTTCACCTTTCCCTCTCTCTTCTACGTCTAGCCAAGTTGGGTCACCTAGGGCATCATTTTTCCAACAAAATAGCCCAAGAAAAAGTTCAATCTCTTAGCCTCTACTACGCTAGTGTGTCCTCAAGGCCTCCTCCAATTTTGAAGCTATTCTGACAATGGAGTTGTGAGATAACCCAAGCCCTAGCTCTGAGATCAAACTTTTTCCTAGTGTTCCCTAGGCTAGTGCCTCATAGGATCAATTTGACACCATTAAGTGGAAATTCTTGTTTTGATCCTTTCCCCTTCCTTGTACAAGTTGAGATCATCATTGGTTGCTTGATTCTCTCTCCTTAACCTAGATTGAGTCCACTGGGTCCCGTGTGGTCTCACACTTTTGAAAAGTCAAATCTTCAAGAACCATTTGGGAAGTCGGGTCCAATAAGGATTTTAGGATTGGGAAACTTCGTTACAAGGCATATTCTTCTAACCTAACCCTCAAATCCTCACCTCCTTATCCTAGAAATCTTTGTACCTTGCTTAACAAGCAAGCTCTATTATTACCCCCCTTCTAGGGAAAGGATAATTAAGGTCACTTCACATCCATTGGTTGATTCATCTTTCACAAGTGACTTTCTATATACTGGGTCTCCTCCCATCGATGAAAGTCTGTAAAGAGTAGGGAGTCTTAGTTGAAGTGACAGTGGGCTAAGCCTCCACCATTTCCCTTTGATCTAACAATTGTCCCTTTAGGAATCCCTTTTATGCTCCCTGCTAGTTTGATTGGTAACAAATACCATGTTAATTTTTCTCTAAACCTAGCACTCAACATTTTATTGACCTGAGAGATTATAGATCTACTAAATAAAGGTATGGCTAAGTTCTTCACATTCAGCAAAAGCGAAAATATAACAATCAATCTCATAAAATGAAACAAATAGATTCTACCCAATCAAATCAGTTCAACATTAACAATGATTCAAAACCTACTTAAGCTCCCATCATGGGATAACGGCCCAATTGAGAAAATTCATAACACAAATAAACCTGGATTGGATCCAACAAATCTGCCCTAGATCGGTGCTTAATCTTTTCTGCAGATCTAGATCTCCAGCCTCCTTTCACTCTCTTAGACCCAACACATTGTTCACTAAGATGCCTTTCTCAATCTTCTATTGTTTTAATGTGTCTTTTTCCTTTCCTTAACCTTGCTTATGTCTTTTCATTGGGCTAAATCCCTAACCCTAATATTAGAGTGATTAACGATCGAGATTAGATATCGCCACACTTGAGATCAACTGCCAAGATTAAAACATAATCACTACAATAAATTATTTACTTTTCCAAAGTTTTGTTAAGCTCAATAAGCCAACATAACAATATATTTTTTTTTCCTAAGTTAGACTTATGCTAAGTTACATTAGTAACTTGTTCACACTTGAGCAAATGTTTTAAGGAGATCTGGGGAAATTTCTGCATGCCTAGACACATAGTTCTATGCAGAAGTACATGCCCAAGCTACAAACACCAAGGAAGTCTGCTTTCTTCCACTCTTGATCCCATATAGGTGAGAATTCTAGGGAGGATGCCTAAGCTAAGTTATAGATGCCCTTCCCTAGTAGGAAAGCAATCAACTTCTCAAGAAATCTATAGTATTCTCTAGATACCCAATCTTCCCTGAAGTTATGAACATTTTCAATGGGATAATGTATCTTCTCACTTTTTTTGTGTTACTATTATCATAGTCATGATCAGAAAGAATCATAAGGACAACCCTGTCTCTCCTTTTTCCGTAGCCAGTTTTTGTATCAATAGAAGACTGCCCATCACCTCACATATTTTCCTTACCTCTGTGACCATCATACGACTGTATGACGATTGTCTGGTTACCATTAAAACTACAATTTGAAATTAAAGCTTTAACCTCATTTATATTTGAGTGACCAAAACTGCCCGACTGAAAATTTTGTTTTCCTTTTTCCACTGAAATATGCACTGTACAGTCACTAATATCCCCAGTTCCCTCATCCTTCTGTCCTAATTTTCCTATCTGTTCATCACATGCCAAAAAAGAGACGTATTTAATTTTTTTAGTAGCCTTAACATTCAATATACAATCTTCAAGACCAGCACCTTCTGGCCTGGGCATCAATTCAAGTTTGATGTCATTTTGATGAGACCATGTATTACCATTCATCCGTTTTGTGGGGCTGGTTTTGTGGGGCTGGGAATGGCACATTTTCTTTCTAATGTTGTCCTTACAACAAGTTGCTCATCCGCATGCTCAACTAGGTATGTTTCTCCGAGATTGTTGAAGATCATCCTCAAGGTGTCCAATTCCCTGCAGCTTTCCTTTTTCAGTGAAGGTTTCATCCTAGTGACCAATAATGACACCTTGTTCAAACTCTGGTCATAAATTTGAACTATAAGAAATGCCATCAGCTTCATTACATTCACTTCTATTTTCAGGTATAAAGGAAATTTATCACTATGATGTACATCGGTGACACCATTCTTAGGGCACAAAATGCAGCTGTGCTTCACATGTGATCTATTAATAAGGTCTGGAGCAAACCGCTCATTTTCCAAGCTAACACTCTTGGTAGAATATTCACTTTTGGTGCCAGCACCATCCTGCTCATCTTCCTTGGACTGATTTTAATGGATGCTATCATTACTAGAACATAGGTGTATGAATATTTCATAATCCTCATAGATGGGACTGCCCTTGAAGCACACACTATATATGATCTTGGATTCAACTACAAAATATTTTCACATCCTTCAAATCCTTTATCCAACTCTATATCTCTTTCAATGGTGGTTGCATTCCTTTGGTCACCAGCATTGTCCTTTCCAAACTTTGATAACACAGCTTCCTTCAAAGGAGTAGATTTATCGTCAATCTGAACAGCCTCAATTTTCCTTTCTTGTCTTGGAATATCAACATCATCATCTTCAAAATGATCAGCCATGCTGCCCTCTTCAAACACCCAACACCAATCCTTCTCTAAAACAACAAGCAAGCCTTCTTTGGGAGGGACATTTTCTTCAATACTTCTACCAATATTACCTTCCTTAGATTGTTCATAAGTCCCCAAATCTGCAGTACCTTCTTCAGTGGATATAGCAGCATTGTCCTTCTCATCTTTTGGGCTCCATTCTTTACCAATAACAGCAGCAGCATCATCACCACTTGGAACCAAATCTTCTTATCTTTCTTCTGGAAATTCAGAGTTTTCTTGAGAATGCCCTTTCATTTCATCATTGCTGTCACAAGGCTGCTCTTTTAGCACAATAAAAACATTATTATGTGATTCAATTTCATCCAAAGGCTCTCCTAGCACTTTGCCTTCATATTCATTAATGCCTTCATAGCCTTCAAAAGACCAAGAAATCCTTTCTCCTATAGGGCTGCCCACAAATGCTGAAGTGTCACAAAGCTTGAGAAAACTCTCAACCAAGGATTTGAGAGAAGGTATACTCCTCAGCCTACAAGAGCGCTTTGGCCAACCACTATGCCCTTGTCCCATAGAGAAAATAAATAACCTCGTCACGATATCTTCATGTCTTTCTTCAAATTTTGGGATATGCCCTATAAATGCCAACACAGGTGAGACTACAACCACAAAGGCACCATCAAATGTTGGAAGTTTATCATAAAATTATGGATGAGGGTTATTTGGGTATTCCAAGATGTTCTCAACATGAAACATAGTAAAAAACACATGCAAGTTCCAATGAGCCATCCTTCATCTATGAAAATTTTACATCATGAAAAATTCAAATTTGATGATAAATGCAATTTCGTACCTTTCTGACAGTGGGGTGTAGAATTTCCTTGAAATTCTGCAACCATTATAGTGAACAATCTGAAAACTGAAAACTAGTTTCTTTTCACTAAAACACAAAATTTCTCTACTTCAAATTTGCAGCAAAATTGAACAGAATTAAAGACACATTCACAAACAATTAAACACACTGTTTTTCTAGGGAACCCAACTGGGAAATCCCTCTGCTTGATTATTGAGAATTTATTGAAGAAAATTGAGCATTAGATCTCTTACACTAAAATGGTTTCAATCTGAAAGACACACTTGTCTTTTTTGCTTAATCTAAGCTTGAAACCTATGCAAGAATTCTGATCTCTGCTTCCTTACCCAAGGAATTCGGCCTTCTCCAATTCCAGCAAGCCTTTCCCAGGCTTGTGTATCTTCTCTCACAAGCTCCACACGCACAACTTTGTGCTTCCTATTATTTGGTCTCACCAACTCGTGCTCACCAAAACAATGATTAAACTTGTGCGTTCATTCGTTCTTTTAAAGGAAATTCAAATGGTTAAAATTAGTGACTTTCTAGTTAAGGAATTGAACTAGAGCTTTTCTAGTTAACAAAAGTCAACATAACTAGTTAACTAGATCATCCTAAAATTTAGGAGCCTAAATCCACTTAAGCTTTTAGTTCCGAATTTAACTCACACTAAAGATCAAAACTTGACCTTCAACTACAACACATCAGTTAACTGCCTCATGCACTCCTAATTTTTAGGGAAACTCCTAAATTTTAGGAACTTGACCATGCACAAAAAAGGAACTTGACTTTGACTCCTTGAATTAAGGCACAAGTCAATGAATCACTTTTCTCACTAATTTCAACACTCCCTCTTAGCAAGGAAGGTGTTCCTAGAAGAACCTCATCCACATGGATATGTCCCCAACACTACCAAGTTCTCTGTTGCTGCAGCTGCTCCCTCTGAACTAGAAGGCTTCCCTACTTTCTTTTGCGCAACTTGCTTTGAAGCCCTGTTCTTTCCCACCATACTCTATGAGCTCTGCTGCTCCTCCTCCTCATCCTGTTGGTCGGCCCAACTGCCTACTAGTTTAACCTAGAACTAAGATATTGGCTGAGGACCCATATTGGGAGCTCTATCCTCTTCTCGCTCAACCATAACTTCTCTACTATGTGCACTACCTGCCTTACTACTCAAGGTTGTACCTGTCTCTACCTGCAACTTGTAGAGATTCTTCACCCTCACACCTATTTACTTCTTACATCCATAAGCTAAGCATTGGAGGTATGCCTTACCTCTGTTGAAGATGACATCATATCCCTTGTCCTCTAGGGTGGCTACTGAAACAAGATTTTGCCTCAATCCTGAAACATAAAGAACATCTCTGAGATGAACGGAATTACCTAAATCTCTCTGAAAGATGACAATACCAACTCTTCTAGATACATATTGACCATCATCTCCTAGCTCAATCTGAACGTGCATGTCCTTCTCCTTCAGGTGGCTGAAACTCTTCCTGTTCTTGGTCATGTGGAAGGAAGCTCCTGAATCAATATACCACATACTGCTATCTCCTAAGCTTTCCATGCAAGCTATCAACAAGAAATCCTTCTTGAACTAGGCAGAAAAGTCATCTTCCTCCACTGATGCAGCAACAGAGAACTTGGTAGTGTTGGG
>Ga0181464_1000105_pt1 | contig 11477 bp, 5 predicted proteins | sample InSIn2gowninarea_FD_119074 | JGI IMG/M metagenome (GOLD analysis project Ga0181464, IMG submission 119074) | Clean room microbial communities from NASA Spacecraft Assembly Facility at Jet Propulsion Laboratory, Pasadena, California, USA -... ...
AAAAGAAAGAAAGAAAATAATAGCATTTATTTTTAAAAAAAAAAAAAAAAGGCATTGTAATCATTATGATAAAGATGGTCATGTTGATGATAAATATTAGAAATTATATCCAGAATTACATCCATATAAGAAAAAAAATAAGGAGTAAAATGATGCTATGATCCAAAAATACAAGGATATTGACAATAGTTTAGATGTTGATGAAAAATTAAATTATTCAACAATTGAAAAGGTTAAATAAGATAAATATGTCAAATAACAAAGGATTTATTTAGACCACCTCAAAATCCAAATTAGAAAACAAAAGTAGATTGCATTTTTTATCCAACTTCTCAAGCAAACTTGATTTCAAAATCTATAGTAAGTAATTTGGGATTGGAAATTTTCAACCATCCAAATCCACATACTTTGGGTTGGGTGCATCATAATGCTAGTTTGGAAGTCACTAAATACTATAAATTAAAATTTGGTATTTGTGGAAAGTGTATTGATGAAATTATAGTTGATGTTGTTCCTTTAGTTATTTGTGGTGTTATTCTTAATAACCCTTATTTATGGCACAAAGATGATATTTATTACACAATATTGAATAAATTATTATTGGTGAAATATGGAAAGGTTTTTCTAGCTAGTACATATAACAATAGGAAAAAAGCTACCTTTGGTCACTATCAGTCAAGTAAAATGCCTTGTAAAGTCTTTTAAAAAGTTTATGTAAATCATGATGAAAATTGGAGCTTCAGGTAAGATGAATCTCATGTTGTTAACAATATGGAACATTGATTTTAGGCTATTAATAACATGCAAAAGGGAAGAATTGATACAAAAATTGGTCTGGGATTTTACTAAATTATTTGTAGAGCCACAAGGTTACCTCCTATGTGGGATATATAGCATGATATTCAATTATTACCTAATGCTTCATTGCCCAACATAGCTTTGTATCGATAATTAATTTTGGAGCAAGAGGGGATAAAGAGGTGGATTTAGGAATTTTTTATCAAGGTGTGATTAGACTAAGTACATCTCCATGTAGATCACCTATTTTTTTGGTTCCCAAAAAAGATCAAACTTGGAGGATGTGTATTGATTTTAGAGCACTTAACAAAATCAACATAAAAAATCATTATCCTTTTCCTTAGATATATGATATTTTGGATAAATTTCAAGGGGTAAGATTATCCACTAAGTTGGACTTGAGGAGTGGATATCACTATGTTTGAATTAAGGAAGAGGATATTTGGAAGACCTCTTTCAAGAAAAGACAATGCCTATTTTAGTAGCTTATTTTTCCATTTGGTTTGTGCAATGTATCAACCATATTTATGAGGGTGATGAATGATGTACTCCATACATTTATTGATTCTTTTGTTATTGTACATTTGTATGATATTCTTATTTATAATTATAATTGGGAAGAACATGTTGTACATATTTGACAAGTGTTTCAATATTTGTATAAGAAAAAGTTATTGTTGAAACATCCAAAATGTGAGTTTGGCAAAGAGTTATTGGTGTATTTGGGCCATGTTATTGGTCATGGATAACTTAAAATAGATCTTAATAAAGTAAGTGCTATAGTAGATTGGCCAAATCCAAGTAATATAACTAAAGTGAGGAGTTTCTTAGGTGTTATCCAATATTTGTGAAATTTTATTGTTGATTTTTCTCATATTGCTTTACCTTTATATGATGCATATTTGGGACATGTTATTGTTAATTTTTCTAATCATTCCAATACTTTCACCTATAGGTACACATAATTCATTAAAATATGTACACATAATGCATTAAAATAGACAAACAAAGGTGTGAATAGGATAGTGGTTCAACTCTTAAGGGGTTATTATGGTAAGTATCCTAAGTATTGGGATGAACATCTTCAATATATCTAATATTTATATAATAGGGTAATTCATTCTTCCATTAATAAGAGTCCTTTTGAGACTTATTTTAGTTATTTACCACCTTAATCTTTTGATTATGTGTTTGGGTAACAAAAGGATGAAGGAGAATAACTTGAGAAAGAAGAGAAACAACTTGAAACCTTTATTGTAAAGATTAGGCAAATTCATTTGAAATTACAAGAGCAACTTAAGATAAGCCAAGCCAAGTATAAGATGAGACATGAAAAGCATTGGGTTGACCATACATTTCATGTGGATGACCATATTTGGTTGTATCTTAGTAAGGAGAGGTTATAAGGACTAGCCAAGAAGTTGAAACCTATAAGGAATGGACCATTTAAGATTATGAAGCGAGTGAGAATGATTTTAGAATGAATCTACCAAAATATATGAACATATATTTGGTTTTGAATGTGGAACATTCAGAATTTTATGATCCATATATGTTCATTGAAGATGAAGTAGATTTAGATGAGATTTATCCATCTCTTAATGAATTAGCTTCTAATACTATGGATGAACTCAAGGAGAATTCCATATAGCAAAAGAAGGCTCATGATATAAGAAGAGTTGAGATAGAATTGTTGTTGGTTGTATTAAAAGGACATAAGATGAATAAAGCCAAGTGGATAGATAAGCCTAAGTTTGGAGAATTGTATCCTCATCTATGCATTTATGGGACCAAATACCTTCTCATTGGGGAGGTATAACCTGAATTAGATCATATAAGGTTGATCTCTATAGGATCAGTACTCATCCTAGAGATGTATATTCTTAAAGATTGATTAAATACTAAAATTTGGAGATGATTGGTGATAAAAACCATGTTGCTAATAACATGAAGTCTACTATTTTTAAGATTCCAATAGTGTGCATCATGATGAGTTAGCAATGGAAGTTAAAGGGGCTTAACAATTCAAGTAGTTGAGTAGTTCAAGATCATCAATGATATATTAAAGATATTTTTAGGCCTATTTAAATATTTCATACTCTCTTGATTCATCAATCTTATCTTAGAGACTTTTAGGATTATAAATATTTAAAGGAAGACCATGAGTCATTCCAAATTTTTTGCAGTTTTGAAATTATTCTTCTTGCTATAAGAGATTGTAGTAGTATTGTAGAAGATGGTATTGCCATTATTTTGATGATATTTCTTTGTATGCATGTAATTTTGTAATATCCATAGATAACGAGAAGAGAAGGCTCCAATTCCATGCTATATTATCTCACATTGGGTAAGCTAGGGTAAATCATTATGTTGATCTTATTATGTATGATTGAGATTGTTAATTTGTAATTTTACATTATAAAAGTTTGAATTTATATATAATTTAATGGATCTTATAATGGTGAATGTTGTTTTTAATCAAATTTGTAAGTGAGGATTAATGTATGTTATAAGCATCTAATGATTACATATTAGGCCTAACCTAGCCCAACCTAAATAGATGAACCTAACAACCCCACTTGGAAATTAAAATGGCCTAACCCAACTTAATAGACTTGGTAACCCCACTTTGAAACTTAATAATCCTAACCCAACTTGACCTAAATTGATCCAACATGATAAGCTTAGCAACCCCACTTGGGTCTGACTCGATGGACCTCAAAACCCCACTTTGAAATTAAATGAGCCTGACTTAACCTAAAGGACCTATAAACCCCACTCTAAAATTGAATATGACTAACCCTAACTCAGTGTACTTAGCAACCCTACTTTGAAACCTAACAAGACTAACCTTGAGCTGATAGACCTAGAAACCCCACTTTGAAATTGAATAATCTTGAACTAACTCAATGGACCTAACAACTCTACTTCTAAACTAAATAGGCCCAAACCTAACTTGATGAAATTGGAAACCTTAATTTGAAATTAAATGGGCTTGAACTAAACTAATAGACTTGGAAATCCCACTTTGAAATTAAATTGATCCAACTTGGCATAATGAACCTAGAAATGCCACATTGAAATTGAACATGCCTAACTTGAACTGATAGACCTGATGGATCTGGAAACTCCACTTTGAAATTGAATAGGTCCAAACCTAAACTACTACACTTGGTAAACCCACTTTGAAAATAAATGGGATAAAACTTGAATAGGACCAACCCCAACCCATTGGACTTAGAAACCCTACTTTGAAACTAAATGGACCTAACTTGACTTAACAAACCTAGCAACCCCACTTCAAAAATGGACTAGCCTAACCTAACCTGATGAACTTGGAAACCTTACTTTAAAATTGAATAGGCAAAACTAAACCTAAAAAACTTGGAAATTGCACTTTAAAATGAAATTAAACTAACCCCACCTGACCTGATAGACCTAGAAACTCCACTTTTAAATTTAATGGACCCAACCCAACCTAATGGACATAGAAACTCCAATTTAAAATCAAATTTGCCTAACCTAGCCTAACCTAATGGACCTAAAAACCCCAATTTAAAATCAAATAGGCCTAAACCAACCCAATGGACTTGGAAATCCTACTTTGAAATTAAATAAGCTTGATCTAACTTGATGGATAGGGTTACTCCCTTGAAATTGAACCTACTTGACTTGACCTAATGGATGTGGAAACCCCCCTTAAAATTGGACTAAATCAAACTAACCTAATAGAATAGAAAATCCCACTTTATCTTATCCACCTAAGGTACAAACCCAATGGTAACCCAACTCAAACCAAATTAGCCAAAGTAAATAGATCAAGAAAGCCCCACTTCAAAAATCAACTAGCCTAACCTAATGGAATCGATAACCCCAATTTGAAATGGCATAAACCTAGCATGATTATATGGAATTAGAAATCCCACTTTGAAAATATACTCCCCCTAGGTGGATATATTATGTAACAAACATTTAAAACCAAACTAGACTAATCCAATAAACATGATAAACCCCATTTTGAAATGGGCCCAATCTAATAGGATGGACCTAGAAACCCTACATTGAAACTAAATTGGCCCCACGTGGATGGAATGTGCAACCCCAATTTAAAATAAAACCAAGCTTACTCGACCTAACATACCTACAAACCTCACTGTAAAAATAAACTAACTAAACTTGTTAAACTATGCAACCCAAATTTGAAACCAAATTAGCTTGACCCAATGGACCTAGAAACTTGACTTTAAAATTGAACTGGGATCAAGTGGAAAAAATTTACAACCCCACATTAAAATTGAGTTAGACTAACCATTTGGACCTAACAACACCACTTTGAAATGGGCTCAACCCAACCTGATGAAATTAGAAACTCCAACTTGAAATTGAATTAGTATTAAGTGAACATACTATGCAACCCCACTTTAAAATAGAACTAGCCCAACCCAACCTGATGGAACTCGCAACCCCACTTCAAACATGAATTTGCCTAAACTAATAAACCTAAAAAACCTACTATGAAAATAAACTAGACCAACTCAATGAGCCTGGAAACCCCACTTCTAAAATGAATTGATCTAACAAACCTAACAATCCCACTTTGAAATTAAGCTAACCCCACCCAATGGAATTGAAAACTCCACTTCTAAATTGAATTAGTTTTATATACCTATCAACCCTACTTCAAAAATGAATTAGACTAACTTGATGGACCTGAAAACCCTACTCTATCTTAGTCAACCAAGCTATTAGAACCAAACCAAACCCAAGGGAATGTACATGGAAACCCTACTTTGAAAATGAACTTGCCTAACCTAACGAACCAACAACCACACTTTGTCTTAGATTTTCAATCCATTTGAACCAAATCACCCTTGAGAAGATGGATTATGGAACCCCACTTTGAAATGGAAGTTACCTAACATAATGGACAAGTAACCCCACTCTTTCTTAGCTTCTCAAGCCACTGTAACTAAATTAGGCTTGTGAAAATGGAAAATGTAACCCTGATTTGAAATGGAACCAACCTAATCCAATGGATCAATAACCCTAATCTATATTATTTTCCTAAGACACTCAAACCAAACTAGCCCTAAGTAGATAAATCGACAACCTTGCTTAATCAAGTCCAAAAATAGGTTGTCCTGAATTGACTAATAAATAACCCCATCTCATCTAGCATGTAGAATTTGGGATGGAAATGAGCCTAAGTGGACAAAGGGATGAATATTAGTGTATTATGGAAGTAATATCACTCTATCACTTACAATACTTTTCCATGTATTTAAGTCATCTATAAAGGATTCTCCTCATCAACTATCTAAAATTGAGGTTCAAGGTTTCCCCTGATCTAATAATTCCATTGAATAGGGTTTGCTAATTATGTAGGCCCTAAGTATTCCTAAGTAGAGAAGGTACACCACTTCTAGCATGGATTCTAACTTAGAGGCATTCAATCATAATCTAACATATGGTAGCTTTGCACCACTAGGTTTTCAACCAAGCATGATGACCAAATGTGTGAATCAATAGTTCCTCTCATACTAAATTGAATTACTATTGTGGTGCAAAGCATTAGTATTATAAAACTAACCTATCTCATGATGGTCTAAACCAAACTCACATTCCCTATTGGTGGGAAAATAATCTAGCACTTGGTAAATTTTGCTTCATATTGATAGGAAGAACCAACATCAAAGGATCAAAAAGAAACATTGCTATAAATTCTTAGCTTTTGTAAGCTAGTTATCCTATGGTAACTTTTCTCACACCTATAGCTTCAAATTATAAAAGTCTAAAGGATTGATAGGCCATGCTTTCATGATTTTTATTTATACTAAAAATCAAAATTAAATGAAGTTTTATCCTATTGTTCTTATTGACCTCATCTTAGAAAACCTACATTATCTTTTAATATATATGATTCACTAGATAAAATTCCCACTTAACAATGTCTTCCACCTGAATCTATGCACTAAATCTTACCTTAAGGCCAAAACCAGGGGCATTTCCCTACCTTCATCCCATAGAATGAGTAAAATAATATTAAGAGTAATGGTATTTCACTTATGTTGGGACCAAATCTTCACTTATTCTACACCTCTCAAGTCATCTCATAATGTCATACTAGATTCAATCTCAATAGGATCTTCTTTCCCTATTAATTTTTCCAAGCCCCTTCCCTTGGCTATGGTTTTACTAGATGGTAGATAGGGATAGTAGAAATCTCATTCATCCATTCATGTGTATCACTAACTAGATTATGAGGCATTTGACTACCTTAAGAGAATCATAATTACTCCCATTATTTACCTACACTTGGTTAAATTTCTTAACTTTAACATTTAGAGAATTGGGTAGAAATCACATTGCATCAGCATCCCCAAGGACCATCATAATGCTTTATTTTAATTAAATAGTCAAATTCCCCTTGTAGATGCCTAAAAATGATTTATTACTTATTTAATAAATCATATTTAGACTCATTAAATGATTGATTAGAAATAATACATAAATTAAGATAAATTGCTATTATATCATAATACCATGTACTAGGACCAATGTGATATCATATACCATGGGTTATACTTTAAATCATCTTGAATATAGAAAAACTTATTGTTATTTCTATGTCTTGACTTTCACTTCATTTTTGTTTCTTCCAGGTTATAAATATGGGAGATAAAGGTTGACATCCATATGGGATCTCTCTGATAGGTGGTTATCTTAAATATCAAATTTACAATATCTCTTGATGTCACCCATCTTAAGAAATTTGTTATACTATTTAAGCTCTATTATCTCTCCTTTGCATGCCACACAAAACATCTAGTTTCATACTATCAATGATGTTCCATTCCTACATATTCTTGAGAAAATTTATTGTGAGATCATCTAAATTACAATCAAAATCCCCTAAAGATTCATTATTATTCTACTTTGAGGGTTGCACATAAATTGGTTATTTACCTCACTCTATATCAGGTTTATATGTTTCATGTATATTTATTGTATATTTGATATAGAGATTATGATTGTATTAATCATTGTATTCATAGACCATTTATTTATTTATTTATTCATTAATTACATATTTTTGGGTCTACATTTTAGTGAACTTGACATTCTTACACACCTAGGTCTTCACCTAGGGCATCCTCACTAAAAAATTATGAATCCATTTTTGGTATTATTCATCCCTCTACCTAAAGCTCTTTGAATAGAGAGAATATGATAAAACTAGAGTTTGTTCTACCTATGTTTCAAAAATGGTTTTAAATGTAGAACAACCTAAGGTATCTAAAGGGAAGGTTAATTTCAATGATATATAAAAAAATGTTAGGCATAGCCCTAACTTACCTCTACAAGAACCTCACCCAAATAACCTTGATGTTTGTAGTGATTCTGAATCTATAACTTCAAGAAAGAAAATGGATATTATTGGTGAAAATCCTCATATATTTGATGTAAATATTGATCATTCTAAATTTGAGAATGTAATCTTGAATAGTCATCATAATTATAGACCCTAAATAATGTGATAGTTTAATTAATTAGAGGAATTAACACATGCACTATTTGGTATATTAATTAGTTGACATAAAGTGAGAATATGACAATAGATGATTAAACATACAGGTTCATTTTGTTGACATACATATTCAATAAATCAAGGAAAGATACAAGCAATATCATATGCATTAGTATGGCACCGATTCCCTAGTAATAGTACACCATTGATGTCATGTTAATGATCAAATAATAGATGTGATAAAAGATGAAATAATAAATAAATGAATGATTTATAAATATAATAGAAGTATGATAATATGTGAGATAAGATATTTGCTTGTTATAGACAAGAAGGCTTTGCAAGTATTTGATTTACTTTTGATGTTTGAGTCCTTTAATTCTCTATCCAATATTTAATTGATAGAAGCCTTAAGTATTCTATAATATGCCCCTTGTCTAGTCTTGTGTTGATGATAATCCCATCCTCTTCTTATCTTTATATGTCTTTAATGCCTTTATATATATATGCTTCTATTATAGGATTTGACCCCTTGTATAATTAACAAGGGTCAAATATATGGCCTACACCTCTTTTATACATTTTAAATCCTTTTTTAAATAATACATTGTTAAGGGATTTAAATGATTTATAAATACATAAAGGTTCATTTTGAGGTGTCTACATTTTCCCCTCTTTGAATGTGTGATTGAAGCCATGAAATTACATGTCCAAAGAAGTGTAGCCAAACCATAGAAGAAATTTTTTTTATCCTTTTTCTAATGTTATCTTTTACTAAAGATGAATGATTGATGTTGAGGGACCTTGTATTGCCTCCCTTTTGTCTTGGGTACCCCAAGAAATATTCTTGATCATGTATTTTTAAGAGTAGCGAAGGAAAAAGCTACTAAACAAGTCTTCAAGAATACTAATTGGATGATGATTGGATAACTATGAAAATCCATATCCAAGATGGAGATGGAAGATATAATTTACCTCCATGATACTATTTCAATCATGAATATGGTCATTCCATTATGTCTGATACTTAGGAAATTGATGCACTCACATTCATGCCTCAAAATAGAGAGGTGATGGTTTGAATGAGTAGAAATAATAAACTTTTATACGTTACTGGTAGTCCAACAAACTATGAGCATGGTGATAGAACCCTAGTTTTAACTATAAGTGTCTTTTATTTTTGTTGTATCTATATACCTATAATGAAATATTAATCAAAAAATAATGATGGAGGCATAGTAAGTTGTTTCATCCATTAGAGATGATCTAATGTCAACCTCTTGCTCATGAATGCATTGTTAATTTATCTTTTAAGTGAGTGATCTCTCACTAGCCATATCGATGGCCATCAACAATCATACATTTGTATGTCTATGATCTGAAGATAGTATGCTTTATATGGGTTTAAAGCAAAAACCATGTGGATACATAGTAACATATTTCATCCATTGGATATGATCCAATATCAACAAATTTCTCATGGCTATATCATTGGTTTACTTTTAAGTGAGTGAACTCTCACTAGCTGTGTAATTGGCCATCGGTGATCATACATTTGTATGTCTATGATTTGAAGACAATATGATTTAGATGGGTTTAAATAAAAAACCATGTGGATACATAGTAAAATGTATGATCCATTGGAGATTATCTAATGTCAATAAATTACTCATAGGTATATCATCAATTTACTTTTAAGTGAGTGAACTCTCACTAGCCATATCGTTGGCCATCGATGATCATACATTTGTTTATCTATGATATGAAGATATTAACCATGAAAAGTAAGGATGAAATAAATATAATATATTAGAATTTACTAATATGTAACGATAAAATACTTGATATTCAAACCTATAAATATTTGAGGACTAGATTTTAATTCTACACTAAGGGTGTACACCTCTAGTGCCATGAAAATAGGTTAATGTACACCACCAAATCCATGTATCTTCCATGCCATTGATGTCATAGGAATCTTTGAATTTGGCTCAAATAAAATTATCTTGAATTCTATTAACCAAATTCTACTTATTCACAATACTTATAGCTGAATATGAGATTGCCCCAGCTGATGCGAAAAAAGGGGGTAAGGGAAGCCAACTTATCACATCCATGAAGTGTGCAGCCAAAATCCACCACATCATCATTCAACACATGGAGGAGAGCAAAGTTATGCCAGGATGGGAGAAATATAGTGTATAATGCAAAGTAAATTCTAGAAGGGGAGATAATGCCCCATCATTTTGCATATTTCTTCATGTTGACTTTAGGTTAACCAATAGATGTCGATATATTCACTTGGCATCCATCAATAGATGTTAACAAATATGAACCTTTTTAAATGCAAAATTAACATGCTTAATAACATCAAATGAAAAGAGAAAAACATAATTTTTATACCTTGTGATGGGAGCATAATTGTGATACTGGTACTCATGTCAGAAAGGTGCAATTAAGGATAAGTACCGAAGGGTTTTTAATTATGTGAGTAACTTATGGATATTTATGTTACCAATTTCCTTATGTGTGCACATCACTCACACCACAAAATAAGTGGAAAATATCACCCAAGTAAGTATTGCCTTATTATTTCACCAAATCTTGAAAATATCATGGGCTTGGAATTGCCTAAGAGCAATTTTCTTGAAGGTATAATTTTACCCTACCAAATGACTAAAACCAAGTTTACATAATCTGATTTTTTTTAATTGCATATCATAAATAATAACTCAATATCATATGAAATTAATAAAAATAGATTAGGTGCATTGGAAACTCATCAAAATAGCAAATTAGCATGTTGATGGTGCCCTAAAACCAATATAAATTTTAATGAAAAATACAAGTTAAGCAATACTTACCTAGGACTTATGAGCATCATTCTAATAAACTTTGAGAATAGATTAGAACCAAGTTCCATTAATAGCACATACAAATAAAAGAATTGGATGCCACCGGTGCTATGGAAATAGTAATTTTTAGTATTCAAAAAAAGATAAGAGGGATTTAAAATTTTTACAAGGAAAATAAAACCTCCACATAAGAATGTAGGAATTGTATGGAAATAAAGATGCAAAGCCCTAATTTGAGTACTAAAGTCAACCTATAAAATTAAAATATTTGGAAAAAAAATAAGTTATTTTGACTT
>Ga0181464_1001572_pt1 | contig 11476 bp, 5 predicted proteins | sample InSIn2gowninarea_FD_119074 | JGI IMG/M metagenome (GOLD analysis project Ga0181464, IMG submission 119074) | Clean room microbial communities from NASA Spacecraft Assembly Facility at Jet Propulsion Laboratory, Pasadena, California, USA -... ...
TTTATTCTTCTTCCCGCTTCTACTTATCTTCTTGTTTTTGATTCGATGGTCGTCGTCGCGACAACTCTCCTCACACACTTGAGTTTCCTTATGTTTATTCAGTTTTTGAACTTGATGTACATTTATTTATGCATAATTACATATGCACCCAAGATCACATCGCCATTTATTTCTACTCATTTTCCACACTTCCAACGGGCATATCTGCACTTTCCTTGGATAGATTTTTCCTTGCCCAATTGGGTACTACACAATACTAAGGCTCAAGCGAGGAGCCTGCCCTCTAGAACTACACAATTTGTAGTACCAGCTGGCCCAAATATGCATTTCGTAGTTCTATGGCTCATGCATTCACCTTGGCCACTGAGACTGCGCAATGCACAGTCTCTCCCAGTCTCTGCCCAAGCCAAATTGCACATTGTGTAGTCTCAAGCCTCAGGTTGCATCCTTGACTACTAGGACTATGTAGTGGACATTTCCCATAGCCAATATTCCTTGCTTGATGAAAACTATGCAACCCCTCTCATCAGTTACCCAATTTTCTACTCAATCATGCATTGAAGTTAGATTTGAAAAACGCTAATGTTTTCTTGCCATGAGTGTATTTTTGTCCCACAGGTACCACACCTATGAAGTCATTCTCTCCAACAATCATTGGTACCATGGCACGAAAGAGAGATCCTTCAAAAGAGACTGATGATATCAGTATTAGGGAAGTAGTTGAGAAAATACCAGTAGACTTGCGAGTGTATGTAGACACTTAATTGTTTATAGAAAAGGGGTCAACACTAAAATGGCAACACATAAATGAATCTCTTTCAACAAAGAGCCTTGAGGCAGATCTAGAGGATCGACATGTTTTATCTTAGTATCTGGCAGTCAAGGCTACATAGGGTTACATGCAGATATCCAACCTTCCCATGTGTAGATGTGATCAGATGGATTGTTTCACACATTTATGAGAAGACCATGACATTGAGAAATCCCAGCGGACAAAATCTTGCTACCTTTCTCGCAGAAGATTATCAATGCATGTATCACTTTCCCGAGCTAGTAAAGCTCATGAACTCATTTTTCTATGCCACCAACATATATGTGAACACAAGAGATATTGTTAAAGGCTGGGTGAAATATCCATCAAAGTTTCAATATAAACACACCCATTCATACAAGAAAAAGTCCCTCAGGAAGGCCTAACATATCTTGGTTATCTTAGCTTGTAGGATCCATGGTCAACAGAGCATAGAGACCTTTCCTGAAGGGTGGACAATCTTATTAAACTAGGATGTGAATGAGGGGAATCCATTTAACTGGTCAGATATGTTGGCTTGACAATTGAAAACCCATGTAGCATAGTTCCAAATCCCTCCAAAGGGTGAGCAGGAAAGGTTTTATATGTTTGCATATTTACTAGTGCAATCTGTGCTCAACATTAGTTTCCTAGCATGAACTAGACATGGACACCACGAGAAACTTATGTGCATATATATTGCAAGATGATTTCAGATTGTAGTCATCAAGGAGTAATGGAATAAATAATTGACCATTTCATCATCCCGCTTTACAAGATTATCTTTGAAGAAGAACCACCTTGCATGCCACAATGAGCAATGGCAACAATAACAGAGATCACATATTGGTTTGCCTCACTGAGTGACACCTTCCTTAGAGTGTTCGATGTAGAGAAGCTGCCACATGTTTTACCAAGGTATGCCACCGACAATATTGTCATGCAATAAGTGTCATATCATCTCGCCGTAGGGTTGTCAATGAGTTTTCATAGGAAAAATAAAGCACCATGGCCCACTCTTCCTTCACAAATTGGATTATACGAGATAAATAACTTGAAAGTCATGGATACCAAGGGAAAGGAGATATTGAATTTTGCATTTGGTACTCAAGACTTTAATCCATATGATCCTTGTAGTATATTCAAAAACCACTGTGCAAGAATTAACTTTTAGTGGCTTAGCAAGGTGTTTTATTGGCCAGAGGAGGACCCATGGAGGAATTGCTACAATGCATCAGAACTCCATGATCCAGTCAGTTTAGCAGGGACTTCATAGGCTACTCTATATAGGGTAGTAAATCTAGAAGATACAACAACAAAAGGGTAGCTATCCCATGTAGGAAAAGGGAAAGAAAAAGATTGTCGACAATCTAGGGGGAGAAAAAATATGTAAGATGAAAGAAAATCCTATTCTTATGAAAGAAGATTTAGTAGCAGAAGCAAGGAGGAAGAAGAGAATACATAGAGAAGAGAAGAGAAAGAGAGAAAAGTAGAGCTTGCAGGAAGTAGAACTAAGATTGAAGAAAGAAAAATAATAACTGAAGGAAGAACAAGAGCTGAGGAGGAAAGAACAAGAAGATAAGTAGAAGCGGGAAGAAGAATAAAGGTAAGGCACAATAGCAGGAGAAAGAACACCTATACAGGTTGAAGAACAAGAATAAAACCAACCAGCAACTGAGTAGGAGCGTGAACAGATGGAGGATCAGGGTCTTTCTTAACAAATTGACAACTTGATTGAAGTTACAGACATGGATATGGAATAGGAGCCGCAAAATGAAGATGTTGACCTGATGCTGAGTGCACCACATGTCACCATTCAGTGTCCACCACCTCTAGCAGCAAAGCCAACTCTGAGCAAGGAAGAAAATGTTTCTTCTCTTGATGATGATCCGATAATGGATGTGCACAACCTGTCATTTGATGATTTCTAAAACAAGATTGTACAAGCATGAAAGAATCCAAATTCCATTGTTGAAGCCAACTTGGCCTTTGTAGGTGAAACAAGATCAAACATTCAATATTTGATGGTCGAGAATGAGAAATTAACATAAAACTTATAGGGTTCTAGGCAAGAGGTAGAACAACTCCACACAACAACACCGAACAAAGTTTCCACACAGATCTACTTGGAGGAGATCAGAGCAATGATACTTGCTGAAGTATCAACACTTGGAGAAACCATGCAAAACCTCTATGAGGAGTTTGTGAGAATACATAAAGAAGTTGTTCATTTGCATGGCCTACATCAGAAGAGAAAATATTTTGTTAAAACACTCAAGAACATGTAAGCTACCATTACCTATGTGAAAAAATGGACAATGCAATACAAAGGGGAACCACTTGACTTAAGGAAGAAAATGAAGAAACATGTAGAGATGGAGAGAGAGAGAGAGGATTCGAATATTGATTCATAAAAACAAGAAACTCACCTCATTTATCAGCAACATTAAGGCCTCATATGTACTATTATTCAATAGTTTATATGTCTTGGTGAAAACACACAAGATTCCATTAGTTGGCTTACTCACCAAAGCCAAACCAAGGAACCAGGTCCAATTGGAGATCGAAGACTACTTGGAGCAGCTGAGATAGATTTCCACCAAGGAATATTTCAAGCTAAATAGACAGAACATGCAGAACTACATCGGTAGTCTTGTCCAAATTAGAACAAAATTGCTTATGCTTCAAAAGTAAGTTGAAACTGGTTCCAAGTCATTGTACCCAAATTCCATGGAGGCTAGAATCTGCTTCCAACCCGACACCATCACACAGTTTGGAGATGTCATCGCACAATACCAAGCATGGCACTAATATGTTACCACAAAGCATCAAGTGGAAGTTGTTGAGCTAGAGTTCTCCCAAACTCAAGCTTCATAGTTTTTTGTCTTGTTAGGTTGTCAAGTTGTCTCTACCCAATTTTTTCTTATATGGGTGCAAGTGTAAATTGCAATATCATTTGTAATTATTTTTTGAGTGAAATTCTAAGTCTCAATATTGGAATATGAAGAGTCATGATGTAATGTGATGAGTCATTTGAAAGAAGTTGAAGATTCATGAGGGTGTTAGCACCTAAATCTGCCTTAGGATGAAGGAAGGCAAAATTCAGGGTAACCACAAACCACGCTCAGTCTGGTAGCTAGCCCTACCAAAACAGGAGAGGGCTTTCTCCGAGTCATGCTCAGTGAATAGATAAACGAAACGGTCTGAGATGACTTACAGTGAAATATTGATCTTAGTCTAGTAAGTGAAATGGATACAAGAAACAATTTTCTATGAATGAATGAGTTTCTGGGATGGTATGGGACCAACGAAAAGCAATGAGCAGAGAATTTAATACAAAGGCACATATTACTTCATGAGGAAAGACTGATAGAAAGTGTAGCAATTTAGTTCGAAATAACACGGAATGGAGATATTGCGTAGGAGAGTGAAAAGGGCATAAGTACATGAATCCTTTTCAATGGAAGAAGAACACTGAACATGGAATTTTCCCATAGGTAGAGCAATATAAATGAATTCTACCTTATCTAACTTAGAAAATTTCATTGGAAATGAATATGAAATGAACTATGAAACATAACGAAATACATATGAAACATAAGAGACACATTTGCTACACTCACAACCATATGAATCTCATGAAACAGAGCCACTACCTTTCATTAATCCTCTGTCAAAATATATAATGAAGAAACAGAGTTTTTTTCCCACAGTCTCCCAGAAGTTACCAACCAACCCACCCTTTGCAAATAGTTTGCATACAATATATAGAATGTGCCATGAAGAGATAGAATGCCCAAGGGTTGGGAAGTTACTCGAATTATTACAAAATGGAGGTGGAAAGCCAACCATTAGCTACAGGTGCAGCGTTACAAACATGACAAATGGCTTGGGTTACTGTTTGCCTTCCTTTTCCACTTGGATAGAAGCCAATATGGAGTGGAAATACTTTAAATGCTGCCTTAGGTGCCAAAAAAGTGAAATGTAGATGAGCGAGCCCACTTGGAGAAGTTGCGAATCGAAATTTTGCGAAACGAAGGTGAAATTGGCCTTTTTCCTTATATGCACCGCACCATTTTCTATATGTACCACACCAATTTTGGACCTATTTTGAGGCACTTGTAGGAGTCCAAAATGTGCCCAAGTTTGCTTGTTGGAAAGCCTGTCCTATCTACTTTCCAACCCAAGTGGAATTTCTAAATTTGATGCTCATTTCCCCTCCAAATCTTCATTCTCCCATGACTGCTTCCTGTGTGTCAAAATAGGGGTGGAGAGGTCATTTTTTGGGTGATTTTCACCTCCTAGAGACTCAAATCATGCCCAAATTTCTTGTCCAAGCACCAGTAGTGATTTTGGCCTTTTTCTCTATATGCGCCACGCCTAAATCTATACGCACCGTGCCACTTTGGAGGAGCCTTTTGAAGGCCTTCCTGATGTCAAAATTGGGTGCAGGATAGCTCGTTGGAAAGATCCTTGAGTCTAATTTCCAACCCAACTAGAATTTTTCAATTTTGAGTTCATTTTCCCTATAAAAAATCAAATCTCCCAAGACTGGTCAAAATGTGCTAAATGAGGCTGCCTCAAGGCATAGTGCTATTACAGTCAACTTTTGAATGTTTTTCTCAACCCCAAATTAAGCTCATGATAGCTCATTGGAAATATATTTGTGTCTAATTATCATTTGACTCATCATGCAAGTCATTTGGCCAACCGAGCTAGGAGAAAAGGTCACTTCAGAGGTGCATCAATTCTCCCGAGGCAATTGTATTTTTGACATTTCTCTAAAAGAATGAAACCTGTGTAAAACGTGAAGGAGGTTTTTCTTCATTTTCCTGTGATGGAAAAAAACCTCTCTTATTGTTTCCAAATTCATATTTACTTGCTTAGAAAAATCATTTGAGTGAAACCTACCCCGATGTGTGGAACAAGAGATTTGTCGAAATGAAGCGAAATGAAGGGGATAGGGAGCTTCTAAATTCTTGAGGAAATTTTTTGAAAGTAGGGAGGGATGTTAGGAAGTAGTTGAAAGTTGAATCTCAGAAATTGAGTTGGTGGAAGGGATCCGAAAAGGCAAAACACAGGTCCAACCTAGAAAATTGCCAGGTTGTAGCAAGAAACTAGGGGTTGTGTGAAAATGAGGAATTTGGGGGATCTCAGTGATGGGAAGTGTTTGATAAGGTACTTTAAGGATAGGGGAAGACATACGAACATTAGGATACAAGTTCTGCTGATGATTTGACCATCCAGGAGTGTTGGAAATAATACTGAGAGGGGGGGTGAATCAGTATTATCATATCAATATAACTTTTTCTCTTTCCATATTAAGATTCATATGTGATGCAACAAGTATATATCCATTAAACATATGATTCAGTTAGTTGATCTCTAATGAGTGCATCAGAACATTATTAACCATATGAGCAGTAAACCAGAGCAGTAAAATAGAACTGATCATCACACACAAGAAGCACACATGAACACCATGATGTAAGGTGGAAACCCAATGTGGGTGAAAACCACCTGCTGCAATATGTCTCTATCTTCTTTTAATAAGAAATACCTTTTACAATAGTTCTGTACTGGTGCAGACTTATACCAGTACACAGGCTTCTACCTGCAGAAGGCTACAACCTTCTCTCGTTCTCCAGACTCTCCTGGAAGAGAGCTACAACCCCCTTTGCGCAGGCTGCTACCTGCTGAGATGCTCCAACCTTTACTTGTTTTCCAGCTGCTACTAGAAGGGAGCTACCACCCCCTTGGCTCTTGTACTATCTGATGTACTAGTATGTAGGTGCGGACCTACCGAAGGCTACAACCTTCTCTTTCTTCCTCCAGGTACCACGTTTCATCAATTTTCAGACTGGATACACTGAAGCACAACATCATAATCTGAAAGGCCACGTTTCATCCAATTTTCATACTGGACCCATTAACATCATTGAGGCACATAATCAATCAATCTTCTGAATCACCCAAACACCAGATCAATACATATACAAGGATAATATATGTGTTAGCACCCAGATCTAGTCCATCAGATCACATAAATATGAGTCATTATGATCCTGATCCAATATTAGTTCTCATCCATCAATACTGAAGCTAAACACAATCAACCAAACAGGATATGCAGAATACTGACACCTTTAAACTGTCATCAGAACCCATCAACAACCAGAACCACCTGTGACTTCAAATATCATAGCTCAAATTGTATACGCTACTACAATGAACCAAACCTGCATATATACGAGCTTACACCAAGGCCAACCCATATAAAGATTCAAACATGACTTGCAGCGATTTCAAACTTAAGTTATACCCAGTTCAGATCATTTTTCAATATACAGATCTAGAATAAGCATAATCAAATATATAGAGATAGTTCATTTCAAACCATTTGATCCCGATCTATCCTTAGATCTTGTTCTCCATCAACTGGTGAGATCCCTCTTTAGCTCAGATCCAGATCTGCACCAAAACCCAATCACAGTATTCCAGATCTAGCACTCTATCAGATATTCAATAATTCAGATGATGCTTTGCCAAATGATCTCCTTCCTCTTATATAGTCTTAGGCCTTCCACAATACCACGGTCCAAAACCATAGTAACACAATACCATCAACTCAATACTAGGGATCAACACGTCTGTCGAGATACCATGGTCCAAAAACATAGGCTCAAATACCAAGGACTAACCACCATGGACCAAAGGTAAGTTCTCCAACATATACACGCTTTTCCTTGCATGAAAGTGCGTGAGATCAACACTTCTGACGAGGTACCATGGTCCAAAACCATAGGTTCAAATACCAAGGACTAACTACCATGGACCAAAGGTAAGTTCTCCAACATATACACACTTTTGACGAGGTACCATGGTCCAAAACCATAGGTTCAAATACCAAGGACTAACTATCATGGACCAAAGGTAAGTTCTCCAACATATACACACTTTTCCTTGCATGAAAGTGCGTGAGATCAATACTTCTGACGAGGTACCATGGTCCAAAACCATAGGTTCAAATACCAAGGACTAACTACCATGGACCAAAGGTAAGTTCTCCAACATGAAAGTGCGTGAACTTTTTCTCTACATGAAATAAAATTTTCTCTGCATAAAAGTGCGTGAACTTTTCTCTACATGAAATAAACTTTTCTCTGCATAAAAGTGCGTGAACTTTTCTCTACATGAGATCTGCATAAAAGTGCGTGAACTTTTCTCTACATGGAATAAACTTTTCTCTGCATATAAGTGCGTGAACTTTTCTGCACTATAATTTATCATCTGAGATGAGTGGGTTGCCATCAAGTACAACATATGTATCATAATGCCAACAATCTCCCCCTTTGGACTTGATGGCAACAACAACCAAATCACTCTCCCCCTTTGACATCAAGGGCAAAGGGTTAACCAAGATATTCTCTTTCCTAAATAAACATTCCACTGTCCATACTCCCCTTGAGTACCTGCTGAAATCTCTGAATGAGCTCCCCCTTTGTATATGCCAAGGTGTACCAATCTGTTCATGCTACATTCTGAAAGCTCTGCTCTTTCTGAATTGTGCTGTTCATGCTCCCCCTGACTGTAGGAAAGATCTGAAAAAGATGTTCTTCAAGAAGAACCAAGACTTATACATCATGAAAGAGATAGAGACGTATTGCAGCAATATTCAGACCAACGTCCATGATGTACTTCCTCCATAATGCCAACAATGCATGATATGCTCCCCCTGTCTGTAAGCAAAGTCTGCAAAAAGGTGTTCTACAAGAACATGACTCTATACATCATACGTGACCTTCCTAGCACCAAATACTCATACATACATCCATCTCCCAACCAAGTGGGGATATACAAGAAAAATGACAACCAAGTACATTACATCATTCATCCCAGGCATAGTGGGGAAACCAACATAGGCCGTTACATGACCTGAAGAGATCTCATCAAATGACTACAATAAATAGAGACACACTATTACATCATGAGTCTTGATATGACCTTTACATCGAATGATATACATGATATTTATAACAAATACCAAACACCTAAATAAGATCATGATAAACATCAGCAACAACATTGTATGATCTGCTCCATAGTATCTGTCATCAGCAACTAGACCAGCAACTTGTATTAGTGCATGAATCATCAAGGTATGTCCATATCAACTCATCCTTTTGAACAGAATTCGGTATATACAGAATCATTCACATTCTATCATATGTGAGAAACACCATAGCCATCCAGATCTGCATGAACCAAGTATCATCAATTTTGGAATATCTGCATCAATCAACATATGAAACCACCTATCATCATATAGGTAAGAACTCATCATCATCATGTCTCCAACAATGTAACTTTGAATAATCATCCATGTATCCAGCCAACAATCCTCATCCATATATGTGCTAAGAACAATAGGAATCCTGCATCATAACTGTAGTATATGATCTTTATGCATATGACGACAATAGCATATGAGTGACTCATCATCAAGTAAAGAAGATGTGAATTATGTACTGCTCCTTATCCTTATGAAGATCACCATGTAAGCACCATTAGAGAATCAACCACAAATCTGATCTAAATATTAACTATGTAACCCCAAGAGTCATCTGGACAACTCATAACCATATCATAGCAAGATGAATCATTTATCCATATAAGCATCATCACCAAGGACTATTAACCATAATGCCAACAATGCATTAAGAGCATATGCTCCCCCTAAACCTGTGCCATCTGTCAGATCTGATCATGCATATTAAGAAGTATCAAGACATCAGCAATATCAAGTTAGAACCAAAATACTTCTAACCATCATATGCAACCATTATCAATTAGACAAAAAACTGATCCTTTTCTTGAATCTGTCCCTACTGCCTTTCTTCAAACAATCATATACGCGACTGTGCAGTATCCAACTCGCGTATATACGCGACTTCCCTTTATGGAGTTTGCATATGAGATTCAGGACACTGAAGTTTTATACTTTCAGCTCCCTCTGAGTCTGTTATGTCAGTGTTGTGTTGTATCTGAGTACTTTGCGCTGTGCCATATCTTTCTGACTGTACTTCCTTTTTCTTCCATATCTTCAAGTGTGATGGCGTTTTCTCCTTTTGGTGTGATGTTCGTGCTTTGTTCCTGCACTCCTTTGCTATATGTCCAAGCTTGTTACATGCATAACATCTTACATGTTTCATATTCCTCCTATAACAATCAGCAGCTTTGTGACCATACATATTGCAAGCAAAGCAATATCCATTAAAGTACCTTGAATGTGATGATCTTTCTGCATGATGGTCTTGAACCCTTCTTCTTCTACATCTAGCTGCAACATGTCCAATATTATGACATACATAACATTCAACATTATTCATAGGAGGAGTAAAAGATTTTCTTTGAGGAGTCTCTTTCCTTGAATGTTGATGGGGTTGACCTATCTCCTTGATGATCATTTTAGATTTCTCTTTAGAGTTCCTTGCCTCACCTTGTGAACTAGATTCACCTTCAACTGATTCATGAAAACCAAGACCAGTCTTGATAGCAGGTGACCTTTGAATATTAAGAATATCATCCAAGACCTTAGTACTATCTTGAAATCGTAAAAGATTATCCTTATCTTCTAATTTACCTTTCAAGATATTTACCTCAACCTGATGTTGTTCCTCCTTTTCAAGGCATTGCTTCTTCATGTCTTCTTCAGCTTTCCTTCCTTCATCCAACTGATGCCTTAGTTTGAAAATCTCCTTTTCTTGTTCTTCATTCACATCCTGCTGCATTTGACGAATTCTGAAAGCAGATTCTAACTGAGATTTTAAGCTGATGACTTCATTTTCCTGTTTTTCAGTAGCTTGGAGTAGATCTGTATTCTGCTTCTTTGATTCTTCAAGATCTCCTTTTAATGAGAGGATTGTAGCTTCAAGACTTTCATAGTAGCTAGATCTATCTTTGAGTTTCTTGATGGTTGTGTCTTTTTCATTGACTTCATTTCTTAGTGATGTTACTTCATCCAACAACTTTTGATATTTGTCCTTAAATATCTTCCTTACCTTGCTTCCTCTCTCTAGATGAGCTTTTAGTTCAGCAGTTACCCTTTCGAAAGCACAGTTCCTTTTGTTCAATAGATCTTCTTGGTCTCTAATTCTGTCTATCAGTCTTTTAAAATCTGCCTCTATTTGATATCTTTCTTGCTTACCCATAAGAGCAAATTCAGTAGTTTCACTATCACTTTCATCTTTTCCAAAAGGATAGATAGCTGGAACATCAGAGGATAACAAATTCATACCTGATAGTTCATCTTCATTCTGAAATGATTCTGAATCTAATTCTGAATCTGAAGAGCTTCTTATACCTAATCCCCAATCGATTCTCCCACTGTCATAGTTCTTCTGAGATGACTTCTTCTTCTTAGATGCTTTCTTCTTAAGCTTCTTTCCCATTGTTCCACGGATCTCCTTCAAGCGATCAAGCTTCTACCAAAGGACCTGCTCTGATACCAATTGTTGGAAATAATACTGAGAGGGGGGGGGGTGAATCAGTATTATCAGATCAATATAACTTTTTCTCTTTCCATATTAAGATTCATATGTGATGCAACAAGTATATATCCATTAAACATATGATTCAGTTAGTTGATCTCTAATGAGTGCATCAGAACATTATTAACCATATGAG